>CESK01007504.1_pt1 | contig 76463 bp, 80 predicted proteins | sample 531091 | NCBI WGS metagenome assembly CESK01 (sample SAMEA2621271, study PRJEB7988) | marine metagenome | biome: marine biome (ENVO:00000447); feature: surface water layer (ENVO:00002042); material: "saline water (ENVO:00002010), including plankton (ENVO:xxxxxxxx)" | depth 5 m
GCCTGAGTCTGCGGAGCAAATGGGGTTGATTCCTGACAACGGCTCTTTGTCCGCCATAGAAATGCCGGATTTAACTCTACAATTGGCAAACGGCGAATGGCAGTGTGCGAACGAATGTAGGCTAACTAACCAGCAAATCAGTGGAGTGGTCAATAACTGGTTGTCGATAAAAATGACACCGGTTGATGTGCAGGCTACCGATAAAATTACCGATGTTTTACTGTCGTTTAATGACGGTAATACCGCCCGGGTAGAGTTGTATGCGTCGCCGTATTTAATTCTACGGTTACCAAATCAGCAGCAGAATTTTAAAATTGAGAATTTACACGTAAGTCAGTTATTAGGACGTTAGTACATGCCTGAATTACCAGAAGTTGAAGTCAGTCGGTTAGGCATATCGCCGCACATAGAAGGTCACCAAATACATCACGTTAATGTCCGTGATAGCCGTTTGCGTTGGCCTGTACCTGCGACAGTGAAAGAAGTTGAAGGGCAAACGCTGTTAAACGTTAAAAGGCGAGCGAAGTATTTGCTATTGGAGACCCATGCCGGCACCTTAATTCTGCATTTAGGTATGTCCGGAAAATTACGTGTGGTACCTGTTGAAACGCCTTTCTACAAGCATGACCACATCAGTATTGAGTTCGACGACGGGCAGAGTTTGCGCTTGAACGATCCGCGTCGCTTTGGTGCCTTGCTATTTACCAAAGAGCAGCCTGACGTTCATGATTTATTGAAACACTTAGGGCCTGAGCCTTTAACAGATGCGTTTCATGCGGACTACTTGTTCGAGCAGTCACGCAAGCGCACGCAGCCGGTAAAGACCTTTATTATGGATAACCGGGTGGTGGTTGGCGTCGGTAATATCTACGCGAACGAAGCTCTGTTTAAAGCCGGTATTAATCCTAAACGCGCCGCTGGAAAAATCAGTAAACAGCGCTACGAGAAGTTAGTGCCTATTATCAAAGACACTTTAGCGCAGGCAATAGAGCAGGGTGGCACGACACTTCGTGACTTCACCCAAGTAGACGGCGCGCCGGGCTACTTTGCACAAAAGCTTCAGGTATACGGCCGTGGTGGCAAATTGTGCATGGTCTGCAGTCAGCGTCTGAAAGAAATTCGGCTGGGTCAACGCAGTACTGTATATTGCACGACCTGCCAGCGCTAACGCTGCGTAAACTCAGTGAGTATACGGGAGAAGTCGCCTGGCTCTGATAAAAACGGAGCGTGTGAACTTTTATTAAAAGTGAATGATGTCGACTGCGGTGCCAGTGCGTCAATGTTTGTAATGGCGCGCTCCGGCACTAAGCTGTCCAGGCGACCATAAAGCCGTAAAAAAGGTACCTCTATATTGGCGAGCTGTTCGCGAAGGTCGCACTCTTGCAGCAGCTTTAATGTTTCTTTAAGCACTTTCTGACCCGGTGTTGGCTTACTAAAAATAAGCTCTCTTACTAATTTTATTTGTGCTTTGGCGTCGCTACTGCCCATTGCCTGTATTGCCAAAAAACGCTCTATGGTTTTGCGAAAGTCGGAATCGAGCTGGCGCTGAAACTGCTCAAGAACATTAGGCTTTATACCTGGCCAGCTGTCCGATTCAACAAAGTGTGGGGAAGATGCCACGGTTGTCAGCGACAACGTTCTATTTGGATGCTTCAGGGCAAACTGTGTAGCAACTAAGCCACCCAGTGACCAGCCCATAACATGGCACTTTTCAGGCAATGCAGGCGCTATTGCGTCGACTAAAATCTCTAAATTAACCGCTTCTTCGAACGGCCATGAGGAGTCACCAAAGCCCGGTAAGTCAACAGAGTACACCCTGTGCTTATCACTTAAGGAAGGAATAACCGGCTGCCATATGTTCGAGTTCATTCCCCAGCCATGGATTACAACTAAAGGCGTTCCTGCCCCGTGGCACTGAATAGATAGACTCACTATACTTCCTCAACGTTAATAGCAAACGGTTAACTGCGCTTATGCTAGCGTTTTTAAGAGATATCGCCAACCAGTTTGGTCGCGGCAAGTGTTGGAGTTGTGGTACGAACCAAGCTGGCAATAGCGGCTTTTGCGGCTACTGTGAGCTGGCGTTACCTCGCTGGTATCCAGCTTGTTGTCAGCACTTGGCAGACTTAAGTCATGCATTAACCGAGCAGCAGTGTCGCTATTGGTTTGCCAGCCTGCGCTGGGAGCCTCAAACCCGCCAACTGATGCAACTTTATAAGTTTCAGTATCGATCTGAGTTGTCTTCAGTGTTCGCCCGAATTCTGGCGGCGCATATCACCTTGTGTTATCAGGGCAAGCCGCTGCCGGACTCTATTGTCGCTATGCCCATGACCGAAGCTTCCTGGCATAAGCGCGGCTTTCATCAAACAGCGCTTGTTGCGCGTGAAGTCGCTGGCTTATTGAATGTTAGGTATGTATCTAATGCGCTTAGAGTCGTGCGAAAAAAGCCGATGCAGCATTTAACCAGTAAACGAGAGCGTTGGCATAACAGCCATAAAAGTCAGTTGGCCCTGGGTGATTTTAACGGACAGTCAGTTGCGGTACTTGATGACGTTATTACCACCGGAGCGACGGTAATGGCAGCGGCAGATGCGCTTTATAGAAAAGGGGCAAAATATGTTGACGCATGGGCTATTGCTTATAATCAGGGTGACTAGAAAGTGAGTGGGATGTCAGGTACACTATACCCTAGTAATTTACTCAGGTATAAGCCGTGAGGTAACCAGTTTATGATTCGTATTTCAGAAGCCGCGCAGTCGCATTTTCAAAAGCTATTGGCAGAACAACCAGAGGGCACCAACATTCGTGTGTTTGTGGTCAATCCGGGTATGCCAAACGCAGAATGCGGTGTTTCTTATTGTCCACCAGACGCAGTTGAACCAGACGATGAGCGCTTGCCATTTAACGGTTTCGACGCGGTAGTCGACTCGGGTAGCGCACCGTTTCTTGAAGACGCAGCCATTGACTTTGAAGAGCAGGAACTAGGCTCTCAATTGACGTTGAAAGCGCCCAACGCAAAAGCGCGCAAAGTAGCTGACGACGCGCCGTTAGTAGACCGTGTTGAGTATGTCATTCAGGTGGAAATTAATCCGCAGCTAGCAAACCACGGTGGTCAGGTTATGGTCACTGAGATTACCGATGACGGTGTCGCGATACTTCAATTCGGCGGCGGTTGTAATGGTTGCAGCATGATAGACGTGACACTTAAAAATGGTATTGAGAAAGAGTTGCTGGAGCGCTTCCCGGATGAAATTACCGGTGTACGCGATGTTACCGAACATGAGCACGGTGAGCACTCTTACTACTAGTTCGCCATAACCAAATAGCCTGGGTAACACCACGCATGAATAAAAAGCCGCTGAGAGCCAACCACAAACCGTGGTTCTCCAGCGGCAATCCTAACCACCACAACGGCATAAAGCCGATTAAAGCGGATAGCAGCATGGTATTGCGCATCCCTTTGCTCATCGATAATCCAATAAATACCCCGTCAAACCAATAACTCCAGTGCGCGATAATCGGCATAAGAATTATCCATGGAAGATAGTTCATGGCGGTATTCACGACTTCAGGAATGTCTGTAATTAAACGAACGATTTGCTCACCGGCAATGGCAAACACTAAGGTGTAACTGACGGCAAATAATGACGACCAAAGCAGGGTTATTTTGCACCAGTAGCGAATTTTATCGGGCTTTTTCTGGCCTTTTGCAGCTCCGGCTAGCGCCTCGACCGCATAAGCAATACCATCTAACCCCAAAGATATCAGCATTAAAAACTGCATGAGAACCGCGTTAACCGCTACCAATGTACTGCCGTAACGAGTTGCGTAACCAGTCATAGTCGCCATACACAGCTGTAAAACCAAACTCCGAACAAAGATGTTACCGTTAACACCAAGAAAGCGCCTTAGTGCCTGCCCGCTAACAACGAAATGCGGCAGTGACCATTGCAGCGCCCGGGCTGTCCAGTAGAAGCCAATAAGCGCGGTAACCCACTCAGCTATCAGCGACGCCCAGGCCGCCCCTTTCACGTTGAGGTCGAGGCCGATAATCAGCACTATGTCCATAACGACGTTAACGGCGTTGGTGATAATAACCAACAACATGGCTTTGCGGCTATTTTGGCGGCCCAGTAGCACACCTAAAGCTACCAACGTCATAAGGGCGGCAGGGGCTGACCATAAACGAATACGAATGTACTCGCGAGCGTAGGGTTCTAATTCAGCCGAAGGTGCGACAACCCACATGGCGGCGTCGTTAATCCAGGGGCTGGCAAAGGCAATCACCAAACCCAGAATGACTGCAATAATGACACCATTGTTGAAATGCTGGCGCTGTGCACTCAAGTCTTCAGCCCCGTACGACTGCGCTATATAGCCCGTGGTCGCCATACGCAGGAACACAGCCAGCAAATAAATAAAGCTGACGACCATGGCACCGACGGCAACGGCCGATAAGTAGATAGCGTCTGGCAGATGCCCTATGATGGCAGTATCAACCAAGCCGAGAAGCGGCGCGGCGATATTGGAGACAATCATAGGCAGTGCAATGGCAAACACATGCCTGTGGTCAACGGTTGGAAACCCCAAAAACGTTCGCATAAACTTTTCGTGACTTTTTAAAGTATTAATTCAAATACTTATACTGTATCAGGAGTGACTATGAAGGTGTTGAACAAATTACTGGCGGGCAGTTGCGCTGTGTTAAGTCTGGGCTGCTCCTCTGACAGCCTCGCCGCAAACGACAGTGTGGTTGTTTTGCAGTACCACCACGTGAGTGACAGTACGCCGGCGGTTACCTCTATTGATCCTGACACGTTTAAAGAGCACCTGAACTACTTAAAAGACAATAACTTTAACGTCATTGATATTAAGCAGGCGCAAGAAGCGATTGAGGGTAACGGTGAGTTACCTGAAAAAGCGGTCGTTATTACGTTTGATGACGGCTACCAAAATGTGTATGAAAACGCGGCTGACTTGCTAGAGCAATATGAAATGCCGTATACCGTCTTTGTAAACCCGGACTTAATGGCTAAGCACCAAGGTCATTATATGGGCTGGGAGGAGCTGAAAGACATTGAAACTCGAGGAGCTCGTATTGCCAACCACGGTCAGACCCATGCTCATTTAATTCGCCGTGAGCCCGATGAAACCAAAGAGCAATGGGTGGAGCGTATGCGCTACGATATAGTCAGCGCACAAGAAGCTATCGACGAAAATTTAGGAGAGCAGCAAAAGTATTTCGCGTACCCATACGGAGAATACGACAATGAGCTCAGAACGTTGCTCGATGACTGGGGCTTTCTGGCATTTGCACAACATTCGGGGCCATGGTCAAAGTGGAGCGAAGAAACGGCGATTACTCGCTTCCCGGCATCGGGTATTTACGCCAACTTAGACACCCTAAAGACAAAGCTGCGATCCAAGGCGATGCCGGTGGTCAGTTACAAGCCTGAAGAACCACTGTTGGATTATGAAAACCTTAAACCAACGTTGGAAGTGACTTTAACGGGTGGCGAAGCGTTAAAGGATGTGCGTACGAACCAGTTGCGTTGCTTCTCAGGAGGCCAGGTGTTAGAGCCTGAGTGGCACAGTGACACGCGATTTACCGTAGAAGTAACGACCAACTTACCGATAGGCCGTTCGCGGGTTAACTGCACGGCGCCGAGTGCATCCGAGTCACGTTATTATTGGTATTCAATAGCGCTTATTCGCCCTGACGCACAAGGTAGCTGGCCAGACTAACAGAATCTAAACGTTAGTCAGCAATAATAGCAAAGTCGCGCTTTAACTGCTCCATGTCGACCACCGGTATTTCGCCGCGCTTGTGGTCGGCATTAAAAATGGCCTTTCGGTGTCCGTTGGGATTCACCAAAATAATGGCGGCGCTGTGATTTACCAGGTAATTTTCTTCACCTTCCTCCGGTATGGAGTACATAAGCCCTAAGTCACGCACAAACGGAAACAGCGCCTTATGCTCAGCACGCACACCGACAAAGTCTTCGCCAAAATAGCCAACGTATTCTTGCAGTCGCTCTATATTGTCACGCTGAGGATCGACTGAAATCATCCATACCTTAACAGGCGCTTCTGCGGTTTTTTGCAGTTCAGGAAGGGCTTGTTTTAAGTCCGACATGGTTGTGGGGCAGATATCCGGACAGAACGTGTAGCCGGTGAATAATAACGTCCACTGACCTTTTAGTGCGTCGTTTAAAACATCACCGTCATGAGTGCTGGCTAAGGTAAACGGCTTCAATGCGCGAGGCGGCTCGTAAATAAGGGCTTCAGGTTTCGCCTGCGGTAAGTTGCTATACACCAGCCAGCCGGCAATTAACGCAACGACAGCAACAATAACGGTAATGAAACGACTCATAAAGGACCCTATACGTAGTGATCAACCAGCAAAATAACGAACAGCAGCATCAGGTGCCAAATAGAGAAGGCAAACATGTTAAAGGCTGTTTTCTTATTCGGTGCGTATTTCAGTTTCCACGCATAAGCCAGGAATATTGCGTTCAGCGCTGTAACACCCACCAGGTAAATCATACCGGTCATGCCAATAAGGAATGGCATAAGGCAAACCACGCCTAGCAAAATGGTATACAGGAAAATACAGGTCTTAGTGAACTCGATACCATGGGTTACCGGCAGCATAGGAATTTCTGCGCGGGCGTAGTCTTTGGCACGATGTACAGCTAGCGCCCAGAAATGTGGTGGTGTCCAGGTGAAAATAATCATTACCAACAGAATAGGGAAGGCCGATATTTCATTGGTAACCGAGGTCCAACCCAACAGCGGCGGTGCGGCTCCTGCCAAGCCACCAATGACGATATTCTGCGGTGTCGCACGCTTCAAAAACATGGTGTAAATAAAGGCGTAGCCGACCATAGACGCAAAGGTTAACCAAGCAGTTAACGGATTTACCCAAGCGTACAAGGTGACAAAACCGATAACACCGATAGTGGTCGCAAAAGTGATGACTTTAGCCGGCGATAAATTCCCCTGAGGCAGCGGACGACGAAGCGTTCGAGCCATTTTGGCGTCTATGTGGCGATCAACCAAGTGGTTAACCGCTGCGGCAGCAGCAGACATTAAGCCGATACCGGTTAAGGCAGGCACTAATACCGACAGAGAAACAAGCTGCTCAGTGGCCAGGCACATGCCAACAACGGCAGTGAGCAGCAATAACGCGACGACACGAGGTTTGGTTAACTCAAGGTAGTCTCGCCAATGTGCGTTGCGCGTTTTTGTTATTTGTTTTGTGGCAACGGATTGCATAACTACGACTCCTTACGCTTTTCTGGACAGATTGTAATTCAACCCGACCAAAGACAGCAGCAATAATGCCCCAACGGCATTGTGAGCTACCGCATTCCAAAGCGGCAATTGAAAGACTACGTTACTAATACCCAGCGCAATTTGCAAAACTAATAACAAGCCTATAACAGATAGCTTACTGCGGAAAAATTGAGACTTCGTTTTACGCCAACATTTAAACAGTAACGTGCACAACACTAAGAAGGTCACAATAGCGCCTATACGGTGAATAACATGCATGGTCATGCGGTCATCATAGTCGTGAGCACCAAACTGGTAGGTGTCGGCTTCCGGAATACTAAACGCGCCGGCAAAGTCTAAGTTTGACGTCCAGTCGCCCTCACAAAATGGCAGCTCGGTACAGGCAACAGCGGCGTAGTTGGCTGCGACCCAACCGCCCAGAGCTATTTGTCCAATAACGACCAGCATCGCAAAAAGTGCCAGGCCCCGGTATCGTCGAAGTTCGGGGTCACCGCCAGCTAATCTGAAGTCGGACAGCCTCAGTGACAGCAGGTAAAGCAGTGATATGACCGAGAACCCTCCCAGCAAATGGCCCATGACTATCAGCGGCTGTAAGTTCATAGTCACCGTCCACATACCCAATGCGGCCTGGAAAATGACCAGGCCTAGCAGCAACGTCGGCAACTTCACTGGTGGTGGGTAGTGACTGGGTTTGCGGCTTCTTATCCAGGAAGCAACGGCAATCACCAAAATGAGAATGCCAAGTGTGCCTGCGAAATATCGGTGAATCATCTCATTCCAGGCTTTGTCCTGTTCAACCGGGGCGTCCGGGAAACGAAGCTCCGCCTGCACAATATGCTCTTCCTGCGAAGGCACTTTCAAAAATCCGTAACATCCGGGCCAGTCCGGGCAACCGAGACCCGCCTCGGTCAGGCGGGTAAAAGCGCCCAGAACAATAACAACAAAGGCAAAAAATACGCTAATTTTAACCAAAGTTCTCATTAGCTAAGCTCCTTATCCAATTCGACTTAGCTTAAGTAGCTTGCGAAGGTCAGCCAGTACGTTTTTACCTTCTTTAATCATCGCTTCTTTGTCGCTATGTGTTGGGTAGTACAGCATAACGTTGTGCATAGGGTCGATGATGAACAGCGTATTGGCGGGTAAATTGTGAAGCTCTCGAATGATAGCCGGTGCTGTTATTGGAGTTATTTGCGGCGCATCACGCTCATAATCTGAGAGCTTGTCATTGTTGTCGTGAAAGGTGACCGGCGTTAAGCGATCGGTATCCTTGCCAATGGCGACATCAACTTGATTCATTACGTAGAGAGCATTTTTGCAGGTCTGGTCGCAGTTTTCGGGAGGTATATAGCCCAGCTTCCAGCCTTCCGGCAGTGTATCGACTTCTGAACTCAGCGTAACAGGCGGCTGTAGTAAAGTGCCTTTGTTGGTGCCTGCTTCATACCAGTTCTGCGATAAAATAACCCAGGCAGCTATGACTGGTAATAGGAATAACGCAAACACCGTTAAAATAGCTTTTCTTGAGCGATTTGGGGAGCTCATTGGGTCTCCTCTTCTTTTTTTGATTGTTTGTTAAGTTTTATAACAGCAATTACGAAAATCACCAAACATGCGACCGCAAGAGAGAACCATTGTGTCGCATATCCATAGTGCTTTTCTGGTTTCATGACTTGTGGTTCCCAGTCTCGTTGCCAGCCGATATTTTTTGGCGTTTCAAGCAGTAGCAGGTGAGAGCGGGGGATCAGGTTGAACTCCTGAGAAAGTGCATTTGGTGCCGCTTCCTGAATACGAACGGAATCATTATTTGTGGCGTATTCGAAGGAATTCTGGGTTAGCTCGTTTTGACTCGGGAAATACAGATAGGCGGTGAGTGTTAACCTGCCTTTAGGTAATTCGACCTCGGGAATATCGCTGCGTAACGTGGGAGCTGGTATCCAGCCCAGATTAACCAGTTGTGTTGGCAGTTCGGACGAGTCTGGTTGAAAAAAGCCCAGCACATTGTAGCCAACGGTTCCGTCCTGAATTTGATTATCCAGTAATAACACCGGTGCCGGCTGAAATTCGCCGATGACTGACACATAAGTAAACCGGTGCTTATCTGCGTTTAAGTCTTTGATAGAGCTTAAAGGCCGAGCTTCATTAGTTTGTTGAGACTCGTAGTCGGCAAACAACAGCTGTTTTTCCTCAGCTCTGTCTAACTGCCAAAAGCCAAGCTTGACCAACACCCCAATTGCCAGCAAAGTAATGATTGTTGCAACAGGGGGAATTTTTATGTTGGTCGTTTTTAAGGTCATTATTGTTCTACTGCTCGTGTATATGGTGGTGAATTTGTTTCGCGCATTATTTTCGATGCTGCGTAACGATCCCAACAAACCACCGATGTCTCATTATTTGGGAAAACGAGTGGGAATAGCCGCTATTATTTTAATTGCATTAATAGCGGCCACTTACGGCGGCTTTTTGCCGTTAAATCCACGCCCCTATTAAACGGGGCGCTTTTCTTACAGTACGTAAACCACCACGAATAAACATAACCAAACCACATCAACAAAGTGCCAGTACCAGCTGGTGGCCTGGAATGCGAAGTGATTATCCGGCGTGAAGTGGCCTTTCAGGACCCGCAGGAACATAATAATGAGCATGACGGTACCTAAGGTCACGTGCAGACCGTGGAAGCCGGTAAGCATATAGAAGGTATTACCGTAAATGCCTGAGTCCAGGGTGAGTCCAAGGTCTTTGTATGCGTGTACATATTCCGCACCTTGCAGGTACAGGAAGATTAGACCAAGAATAATGGTCACACCCAGCATGGCGGTCAGCTGTTTGCGTTTACCTTGCTCAAGGCCTGTGTGCGCAAAGTGACAGGTAACCGAGCTAATTAACAGAATGATGGTGTTGATAGCCGGCAAGCCGTACCAACCCATTGCCTGTGTTTCTGTACCACCCGGCGTATTCACTAGCGGCCAATGCGCGACAAACTCGGGCCAGAGCACTTCGTTGGTCATGGCATTGTTACTGTCTCCGCCCAACCATTGAACCGCAATGACACGCGCATAGAATAAGGCACCAAAGAAGGCGGCGAAGAACATAACCTCTGAGAAAATAAACCAGCTCATGCCTTGCTTGTAAGAAACGCCTAACTGGTCGCTGTACAAACCTTTCATCGACTCGTGAATTTGGTCGCGGAACCAGCCAAAAAGCATAACCGCCATGACAACAAGCCCGGCAATAAGTACGGTGCTGCCGTAGCCGTCTTGTTCTTTCGACATATCAATAACGGTGTGGCCTGCGCCCCACGCAATAAGTCCCAGGCCGACAGCGCCGACTATCGGCCAAGGGCTGGAAGCAGGAACATAATAACTTTGTTGTTCTGCCATAACGTCTTTCCTTATTCTGTTTTTAATAACTGAGACATTTGCTCAGCGGACGTATTGGCTGTCATATCGTACAGCGTGTATGACAGGGTAAAGGTTGTAATATGGTCCGGAATGTCCGGGTCGACATAAAACTGCATGGGCATTTCGGTGTCAGAACCGGCCGCTAGCGGCTGTTGGTTAAAACAAAAGCACTCGACTTTGTTTAAGTACAACGACGCTTCAGCGGGTGCTACCGAAGGAATAGCCTGTGCAACCATATCGGACGCGGTCGGGTTCGCCGCTAAAAAGTTAACGACTTTGGTCTCCCCCGGGTGAATACGAACTTCTTTTATCGAAGGTTCGAACTTCCACGGAATGCCCTGGGCGTTACGAGTCAAAAACTGAACCCGAATGGTTCGTGACTCGTCCACCTCGACCATTTCATAAGTCGCAGCTTCATTGCTGGTACGGCCGTTGAAACCCGTGACTTCACAGAACACGTCGTACAACGGCACCAGTGCGAACCCAAACGCAAACATTCCAGCGACTGTCAGTAACAGTCGCTTAACCAGAATGCTGTTATTCGGACGTTCTTCAGACATAAGCCTTAATCCACTTTCGGTGGTTTTTCAAAGGTGTGATACGGAGCCGGAGATGGAACAGTCCACTCCAGACCTTCCGCGCCTTCCCACGGCTTAGCTTCTGCTTTTTCGCCGCCTTTCACACATTTGATAACAACCCACAAGAAAATCAGTTGTGACAGACCGAAAGCAAAACCACCAATACTGGTAATTTGGTTCACATCCGCAAACTGAGTCGCGTAGTCAGGAATACGACGTGGCATACCGGCCAGTCCCGCAAAGTGCATTGGGAAGAACAGTACGTTCACTGAAATGACTGACGCCCAGAAGTGGGTTTTCGCCAATGTCGAGTCGTACATGTGGCCTGTCCATTTGGGTAGCCAGTAATAAGCCGCCGCCATAATCGAGAAAATGGCACCGGATACTAATACATAGTGGAAGTGTGCAACCACAAAGTAAGTATCGTGGTACTGGAAGTCGACCGGTGTAATTGCCAACATAAGCCCAGAGAACCCACCAATGGTGAACAGAATGACAAAGGCCAGCGCAAATAACATAGGCGTCTCGAATGTCATCGAGCCTTTCCACATAGTGGCAACCCAGTTAAAGACTTTCACCCCGGTTGGCACCGCTATGAGCATGGTGCAGTACATAAAGAACAGCTCTGCGAAGACCGGCATACCGGTGGTAAACATGTGGTGAGCCCACACCAGGAATGACAGTAACGCAATGGCGGCGGTTGCATACACCATCGACGAGTAGCCAAACAGCCGTTTTCGCGTAAACGCGGGAATAATTGCCGAGATAATACCAAAGGACGGTAGAATCATGATGTAGACTTCAGGATGCCCGAAGAACCAGAAAATATGCTGGAACATAACCGGGTCACCACCGCCTGCGGCATCGAAGAAGCTGGTACCAAAGTATTTATCGGTCAATACCATGGTGACTGCCCCTGCCAATACTGGCATAACTGCAATTAGCAGGAATGCGGTAATTAACCAAGTCCAGACAAACAGCGGCATTTTCATGTAGTTCATGCCAGGCGCGCGCATGTTCATTATGGTCACAATGACGTTAATAGCACCCATAATGGATGAAATACCCATAATGTGAACCGAGAACACGAACAGAGCAGTAGAGTCTGAACTGTAAGTGGTTGAAAGCGGCGCGTAGAATGTCCAACCGAAGGCAGGACCGCCACCTTCCATGAACAAAGAGCCCAGCAGAATAATGAAAGCAAATGGAAGAATCCAGAAGCTCCAGTTATTCATACGAGGCAATGCCATGTCCGGCGCCCCAATCATCATTGGAATCATCCAGTTAGCCAAGCCGGTAAAGGCAGGCATAACAGCACCAAAGACCATAATAAGGCCGTGCACCGTGGTCATTTGGTTAAAGAAATGCGGATCAACCAGTTGCAGACCCGGCTGGAAAAGTTCCGCGCGGATAACCATAGCCATGGCACCGCCGGTTAAAAACATAATAAAACTGAACCATAAATACATTGAACCAATGTCTTTATGGTTGGTTGTAAATAGCCAGCGACCAATACCAGACGGCTTATGATCGTGGTGTGCGTCGTGATGGTTTGCTTCGACTGCTGTGCTCATCACCGTCTCCTTATTGATTCATGACTTCGTTAATGTCGGCTGCCTGTATCAGGTCGCCGGTGTCGTTACCCCAGGCATTACGCTCGTAGGTGATAACAGCTGCAAGCTCACGCATGCTCAGCTGTTGGCCGAACGCCTGCATAGCAGTGCCGGTAACGCCATTAACAACGATGTCTATATGTTTTGCTTTAGCGTCTGGGTCGACAGATACACCGCTTCCTGCCAATGCAGGGAATACGCCGTCAACACCTTGGCCGGTAGGTTGGTGACATGAAGCACAAGTACTGTTGTAAACTTTCTCGCCTAAGTCCATGAGTTCGTCTTCTGACATTTCCATGGCTAAGAGCTCTTGCTCACGCTCGCGAGCGGCTTCTTGCTCTGCTTCAAGCTCGGTTATCCACTTTTCGTATTCAGCCGGCTCTTTGGCAATAACAACCACAGGCATGAATCCGTGATCCTGACCGCAAAGCTCGGCGCACTGACCACGGTAAATACCAGGCTCGTCTACTTTGGTCCAGGTTTCGTTGATGAAGCCGGGGTTAGCGTCTTTCTTAACCGCGAAGTCAGGAACCCACCAACTGTGAATAACGTCGTCGGAAGTTACCAGGAAGCGGACTTTTTGACCCGTTGGAATAACCAGCGGGCGATCGACTTCGAGTAAGTAGTTTTCGCTTTTGTCGAATTTATTGTCTATTTGTTCTTGTTGAGTCGCCAAACGACTGAAGAACTCAACGTCATTCTCGAAGTATTTGTAGTGCCATTTCCATTGCGAACCCGTAACCTGAATAGTGACATCAGCGTCTGATGTATCTTCCATAGCAATTAGGGTTGTTGTTGCCGGAATGGCCATACCCACAAGAATTAACAGTGGAATAATGGTCCAGGCAATTTCAACTTTTACGTTCTCGTGGAAATTCGCTGGTTTGGGGTTTTTCGATTTGCGATGGCGAATCATCGAAATGAACATTAAACCGAACACGACCACACCAATGGCACAACAGATGTAAAATATCGTCATGTGCAGGTCGTAAACTCGGTTACTGACTTCAGTAACACCCTTGGTTAGGTTGAGTTGGTTTTCTGCGCTAGCAGGTAAGCTCAACATAGCCAATAGTGCCCACAGAGGCTTCATTTTCACGTGACTTCTCCTCTTATTCTTCAATGAGACCGAAAGGCCAATTCCGATCAAAATTCGAAGAACAAAGAGGTAAGCAGAAAAAGGAACAGCTTCTCCCCAGAAATCACTTTCTCTACAGACTCTTTGTTATAATTATCGTTGTTATAATATTTTTATAGTCGGGTAGTACATTTATTAACTAATTTACAAAGAAAGATCCAGATCAAATCAAACAAATGGTCAATAAATGAGCTGATCTGTTAAAAAAAGGCTGCCGAAGCAGCCTATCAAGGAAGAAACACACTAACGAGGATTTAGTGGAGGTGGGATGTTAGTGTGTTTTTATCAAACAGGAAGTATTGAGTGTGACTTAATTTACTTGCCATTTTTGCGCGCTGCCATGTGCGGCTTGAGACAGAGTCGAGATAGGCAATAACCATACTGCTGTTTCCCGCTAATAGCGCTTGCTCCAATGCCCACTCACAACGTTCGGCAGAGTGACTGCGTAACCAACGAATTTGATGCTCCGCAACACCGGATTCAATAAGCTGGGCAATGACATTTTTGTCACCGCCGATAACGGTGACCCATTCACTTGGCTTTTGTTGTAAAGCATTCTGAACAGCTGGTGATAAGGCGTCTGTCTCGACTGCCTCTGCGCCTGTTTCTTGTTCAAACTTAATATCCGTCGGTGCAGCTTTCCACAAACCCGGGTGGTGCAATTTGTTGTTCTGTTGAATTTTCATAGTGCAGCTCCATTTCTGATAACACCAACCGCCAGACCTTCAATCGCGAATACTTGCGATGCTAGATCAACAGTGATGGTGGAGAATTCTGGATTTTCCGGATGTAACAAGACAGTGCGACCTTTGCGCTCAAACCGTTTTACCGTGACTTCGTCTTCAACCCGAGCAACAACAACCTGTCCATTTCTGGCTTGCTCAGTTTTATGCACGGCAAGTAAGTCACCGTCCAAGATACCAATGTCTCTCATGCTCATACCGTTAACTTTCAGGAGAAAGCTGGCGGCAGGCTGAAATAATGATTCGTCGACTTTGTAATGCCCTTCAACATGCTGTTCTGCAAGCAGCGGCTCACCGGCGGCGACCTGGCCAATCAGCGGCAAACCTTCGGCGACATCAAAGTCGTCGCCGACTAAGCGAATGCCGCGAGACATACCTGGCATAATTTCAATAACACCTTTACGCGCTAACGCCTTTAAATGCTCTTCGGCGGCGTTGGCAGAGCGAAAGCCAAGCTTGGAAGCAATTTCCGCACGTGTCGGCGGCATACCGGTTGCGTGCAGATTGTCTTTAATAAGCTCTAGTATTTCCGACTGTCTTGGTGTTAAAGGGCGCATATTCGAACCTGTGTTTATGTACAGTGATACTGTGAGTATATACAGGTATTTTTATTTCGCAAGTCATTTCACCAACGACTTTTATTTTTTAAGTTGGTATCCTATAGCTCTGTTTAAAACAGAGGTTGATGTATGAGCAAAAAAAGCCCTTTTTACGCGGTGTTGAAGTATCCGTTACGTTGGCTAACACGGTTCGAAGATATTTGGGACGGCGATGAAACTGATCACAAAACCACGGTGCAAAAGCCGGTGGCTTACGTTATGCGTTCAACCTCTACGGCTGATCTGTCCATATTGCAGCGTGCAGCTAAGCGCCGAGGCCTGCCTGATCCTCTCGAACCGCTTGAAATTAATGGCAAAGAATACAGCCGGGTTATGTATTTGGAAGAATTTGCCAACGAAACCTCTGAAAAAGCGGTGCAAGAATTCCATCAGTTATTGAAGTTACATAAAGACAATAGCAACCTCGACTTACAGCTGATACCCGCAGGGGTGTTCTGGGGGCGCCAGGCAGGCCAGGAAGCAACTGCCGGCAAGGCAATGACGGGTGACCTCGATAACCCAGGCGCTATTCGTAAATTCTGGCTTGTGCTTTTTTCAGGTCGTCAGGTCTTGTTGCGCTTCTCGCGTAGCGTCAGTTTAGGTCAAATGGCTAATGATTACGGCGCAGACATGCGCATAGCCCATAAATTGGCGCGTGTTGCCCGTGTTCACTTTGTTCGCATGCGTCATGCAGTTGCCGGACCCAAGCTTAGTCATCGGAAAGAGCTTATGGCGCAGCTTATTAACACGCCAGCGCTCAAGAAGGCCGTTGCCGACGAGGCCAAAGGCAAGAAAATTAGTGAAGAGGAAGCTCGCAAAAAAGCACTCTCTTACATTGACGAAATTGCGGCGAATTACAGCTCGACATTAGTGCGAGTACTCGATCGCTTTATGACCTGGATGTGGAACCGTATTTATAACGGTATTCATGTAAAAGGCGGTGAACGCATACGTCGTCTTGCTCAGCAGGGACACGAAATTATCTACGTGCCGTGTCACAGAAGTCACATGGATTACTTGCTACTGAGCTATGTTATTTATAAAGAAGGCTTGGTGCCGCCCCATATTGCAGCAGGGGTGAATCTGAACTTCTTCCCGGTTGGCGGCATTTTCCGTCGTGGTGGCGCGTTCTTTATACGCCGCAGTTTCCGTGGCAATAAGCTTTATTCCGCGGTCTTTCGCGAGTACTTGTGCTGGCTGTTTCAAAAAGGCTACCCGGTGGAATACTTCAGTGAAGGCGGTCGTTCCAGAACTGGGCGTTTATTGCCGCCAAAGACTGGCATGCTCGCTATGACCGTTCAGGGTATGCTGCGTGATCAACAACGCCCAGTGTCGTTGGTGCCGGTGTATCTTGGTTATGAACACATCATGGAAGTCGCCACTTACCTGAAGGAGTTAAAAGGTAAGGACAAAGAGAAAGAATCCGTTTTTCAAATTCTAAAAACAATTACCAAATTGCGTAATTTTGGTCAGGGCTTTGTAACTTTCGGTCAGCCTATCGATTTAAAGCATACGCTGGATTGTAATGCACCTGACTGGCATAAGTCGGTAACGCGAGGGGCCGAAGAGCCTCTAAGACCGAATTGGTTAACCCCTGTGGTAAACGGTTTGGCCGAACGCGTTATGCAAGGTATAAACGATTCCGCAGCCGCAAACAGTGTGAACCTAACGGCTCTGGCATTGCTCAGCTCTGAGCATCATGCGCTGACGAAAGAAGAGTTATTAGCTCAGCTCGAAGTGTATCTGGGTGTGTTAAAAGAAGTGCCTTACAGCACCGATATTAGTGTGCCGAAAGAAACGCCGGAAGAATTGTGGCAGCAGGCGCTGCGCACCGATAAGTTTAAAATTGAGTCAGATACTATGGGCGAAGTTATCTCGCTCGAACGTATGTCGGCTATTGCGATGACATATTACCGTAACAACATACTGCACATGATGGTTGTGCCGGGCATTGTAGCCTCAATTATCATGGCGAAAAAGCGTGTGTCGGTTAATGAGATTGTCGAGCGCACTCAAGCTATTTACCCCATGCTAAAGGCAGAGCTGTACCTTAGCCACGAAACTGACGAAATTCCATTGTGGGTGGAGGCGCTATGCGAAGAGCTGGCACGTCAGCAATTAATTACCTGCGAAGGTAGCGACTGTGTCATTGCGAAGCGTGAAAGTGCCGAGTGGTATCGTTTGCGCTTGCTAGCCAACAGTGCCAGTGAAACTCTGCAACGCTACTGTATTGTGTTAGAGCTTCTTCAGCAGGCACAGCCAATAATGCGGGCGGAGCTTGAGAAACAGTCTATTACTCTGGCCGAGCGTTTAAGTTCTATCCACGGAATTGACGCGCCGGAGTTTTATGACAAGAAAGTCATGGCGACATTAATTGCTAGTCTTAAGCAGCAGGGGCTGGTTGAAATTGATGACGATGGTCAGCAAATTGCGGCTGAGCCGGTTGGGGCGTTAAGTGACCAGGTCGATGAGCTGATTGACGGGCCTGTCCTGCAAACTATAAGGCAGTCGGTGCAGCAGTTCGTCAATCAGCCGAGTGAATAGCCTTTAGTGTAAACTTAGTACCAGTAATGTAATGCCAGGCCTATAGCGAAAACCATACCGACGTAATGGTTGTGCAAAAAGGCCTGGAAGCATTTCATTGGCTCGCGATGGCGTATTAACCAGTGCTGGTACATAAACAACAGCACACTTATCGCAAGCGCCGCCCAGGCTATCCAGTCCGCTGTGAGTATATAGAGCACCCATGCCAGCAAGCCGATGACAACCAGCTGTAATAACGCAATAATGAGTTTGTCGTAACGGCCAAATAAAATAGCCGTGCTTTGCAGACCAATTTTTAAGTCGTCTTCCCGGTCGGCCATGGCGTATTCGGTATCGTAAGCCACGGTCCAAATAATATTGGCGATAAACAACAAAGCAGCGATAAACCACTCACTGGACTCTAGTGCCGTAAACGCCATTAGTATGCCGAAACTGAAGGCTACGCCCAGTACCACTTGGGGTAGGTGAGTCCAGCGTTTGCAGAAAGGGTAAAGTGCGGCAACGCCGGCAGCCAGGAAGCTCAGCATAACGGTGTTGGTATTCAGCTGAAGCACCAGTCCAAAAGCAATAGCCAGCAAAATAAAGAAACCAATAATAGCTTCCGTTGCGGAAATTTTTCCGGCGGGAATAGGGCGTTGCTTAGTGCGCCTGACATGACCATCAAAGTTGCGGTCGGCAAAGTCATTGATCACACAACCGGCGGAGCGCATCACAAAAGTACCCAGCAAAAATATCACCACAATTTTCAGTGGCGGGTTACCGGTGCCGGCAATCAGCAAAGCCCATATTGTCGGCCACGCCAGCAAATAAGTACCAATGGGGCGGTCCGCTCGCATTAACTGCCAAAAAGCCTGAAGTTTTTGTGCTATCACTTGTTCTCTACCTCTAACTCATGGTCGTAAAGTGGTGATGACGTTAAAAATATCTCGCTCACTAACAGTTGCTCGCCTGCGGTCGAGAATATTCGGCGGCGACCAAGTAAGGAGGTCGACTGACTAAACCATTGCTGGTTCAGTTTGCCTATAACATGAGATTCCGCCACAGTCGCTACTTCAATGGGCCCTGAAGTTAAGTCTTCTCGTTGAAATAACGAGTCGCCCAATGAACGGTTACCTAATTCTGAAAGTTGCAACTGCTCGTTGTTTTCGGCGCTTTTTGCGAAAATACTGCGGGCAAACACCCAGGGTTTACCATCACAGTATAGCAGTACTTCGCGCACTACCGCGGGCTGACTCTGCTTTAAGCGACGGCACTCTTCGTCATGAGGCAGCATTTCCTGTTGCCCTAATAAACGAACCTCAAAATGCCCGCAATTACTTTTCAGACGCTGGGTTAAAGAGCCCTCGAAGCACAGCCAGTCATGCTGTGTAGAGGTTAGCTCGACCTTATCAGGAGCCTGCCATTTAAGCGGTTCACTGACAGGAAATGTTGGTGTTGGGTATAACTCTGTTGTCATTTGTATTGGCGTTATCAAGCTCTATCGCTATGATAGCAAAGAGGAAACAATTGAACAGCGAAAGCTGGGTGGCTATATGAAACTGATTCGGACATTGGGTTTACTGCTAACAATGTGTTTATTAAGCACAGTTGCAAGCGCGCAAGACGAGGTTGCGTACTATGGTTTTGAACCCGACATAACAACAAACTTTTTAAAAGAAGGGAATGATTACCGCCTGGGGTTTGTGCGCGTTGCGGTAGAAGTTATGGTTCCGGACCCTAGCTACGTGAGTGTGGTCGAGCATCATGCACCGTTACTGCGGGATGCCTTTATAAACATATTCAGTACGGCAACGGAGCGTCAGGTTCGGACTATGACAGGACGTGACCAGCTGCGACTCAAATGTCTGGAGCGCGCCAAAGAATTAATGACTCAGGAAACCGGCAACCCGGTCATAAAAGAAGTTATTTTTACCAAGTATATTTATCAGTAACGAATTTTGGGTGTCGGGTTTAGCGCCCGCACCACAAAGCCCGCTAAGCACCCTGACAGTAATCCGGCTAAATGCGCCTCGTTGGCTACGTTGACCCAAAGTACGCCGGTGTAACCCAGCACTAGCCAAAGCAGCATAAAGACAATGAGCCCCGGCGGCAGATACAGCGGTGTCGCCCGGCGGAAGCTATACACCCAGCAGAAACCAAGCAGACCATAAACCACACCGGACATGCCACCAAAGTTAGGACCATTCATTAGGTACTGAATAACATTGGCGGTAATGCCGGAAAACAAGAATAGGGCCAGTAGCCAGGAAGTGCCCAGTGTCTTCTCTATACGACCGCCTAAATACCACCACCAAAATACATTAAACACAATATGAAGCAGCGTGAAATGCATGAAGACCGGAGTGACAAAACGCCAGGGCTGGTCAAAGGGCAGTGCGTTAAAGAAGCGACTGATTTTTAGAGCTTCTAACGTAGCTTCAGGCCACATATTCAGAACTAAAAAGACCAAAGCCGCTAGTGCTGCGACTATTCGTGTGAGCCAGCCACTTTGCGCTAAAAGTGTCAAGGAAATAGGCGCTGAGCGACGCGACGTTGAAGAAGGTTGGTTTGAGTCTTGTGTTGAAGCCGACTGCTGCGGCTCTTCGTCCAGCAGCTCAGGGTTCGCTTTGCATTGTTGAACAAGATCTTTAGCGAGCGCCTCGTAGCTGCTTTGGTGCAGCCATAGTTCAAGTTGCTCGCCTTTTTCCGTGACGCTAACCGGTATGCCGTGCTGACGCAGATATTGGTAGAGCTTTCGCATCCATTCCGGGTCTTTACTGCTCAGCAATCGGCGCATGGTTTATTCCTTGTTAACGTGCTCGGGGTAAGACATTGACCAGGCGGTAAAACCGCCGTTCATGCTACTGACATTAGTAAAGCCCTGCGCCGCAATATATTCTGCGGCGCCCTGGCTACTAATACCGTGATAACAAACCACAATAATAGGGGCGTTTTTGTCGACAGACTCCAAAAATACGCCCAAATTACTGTTGTCGATGCGCTGCGCACCCGGAATGTGACCCATCGCAAAAGACTGTGGGTCGCGAATGTCGGCAAACACCGCATCACCGGCTTGCCAGTGCTCTGCCGCGGTGTTTAGCTCCACTAATTCGTAGGTACGTTCGTCTGCACTCATAGGGTTTAGTCCCAGTTCAGAATGACTTTACCCGACTGACCTGAAATCATGGTTTCAAAGCCTTTTTCGAAGTCGTCGACTGACATTTCGTGCGTTAATATCGGCGAAATATCTAAGCCTGACTGTAGCAAGCTCGCCATTTTGTACCAAGTTTCGAACATTTCACGACCGTAAATGCCTTTAATGACCAGACCTTTGAAAATAACTTCGTTCCAGTCAATGGCGACATTCTCTGGCGGAATACCTAACATAGCAATTTTGCCGCCGTGGTTCATGGTCGCCAGCATTTGTGAAAACGCAGAAGGCACACCAGACATTTCAAGTCCCACGTCAAAGCCTTCTTTCATGCCGAGCTCTGTCATTACGTCAGACAGCTTTTCTTTGCTGACGTCGACCGCACGGGTGACACCCATTTTACGGGCTAAGTCCAGGCGGTATTCGTTAACATCGGTAATAACCACATGGCGCGCGCCAACGTGACGAGCCACCGCTGCCGCCATAATACCGATAGGGCCAGCGCCTGTAATCAATACGTCTTCGCCGACTAAGTCAAAAGCGAGAGCCGTGTGTACGGCATTACCGAATGGGTCAAAAATAGACGCCATTTCGTCGGTCACATCGTCTGGCAGTTTAAACGCATTTTCTGCGGGCAGTGCTAAATACTCAGCGAATGCGCCCGGACGGTTAACACCAACTCCGTAGGTGTTGCGACATAAGTGACGACGGCCGGCGCGGCAGTTACGGCAGTGGCCGCAAGTAATATGGCCTTCGCCAGAAACGCGATCACCAATCTCAAAACCACGAACACCGTCGCCCATAGCAGCAACTTCGCCCACGTACTCGTGACCGACTACCATAGGTACCGGAATGGTTTTTTGCGACCAGTCGTCCCACTTGTAAATGTGTACGTCGGTACCACAAATTGCCGTTTTCTTAATTTTAATCAGAATATCGTTATAGCCGCATTCCGGCTTCTCGACATCGGTCATCCAAATGCCGGGTTTGGAATGCAGTTTCGCCAAAGCTTTCATTTCAATACTCCTTAAATCACACCCAGCTCTTTACCAATGCGGGTAAAGGCTTCAATGGTGCGATCCAATTGTTCGCGTGTGTGAGCCGCCGACATTTGCGTGCGGATACGAGCTTTGCCTTTAGGAACGACAGGGAAGGAGAATCCGATCACGTAGATATCTTCTTCCAGCAATTTATCCGCCATTTCCGATGCTAAGCGTGCGTCGCCAACCATGACTGGAATAATGGCGTGATCAGCACCGCTCAGGGTAAAGCCGGCCGCGGTCATTTTCTCACGGAAGTACTGGGCGTTTTCCCACAACTGAGCGCGCAGTTCATGGCCATTTTCCAGCATTTCCAGTACGCGAATAGACGCCTGAACAATGGCTGGTGCTACCGAGTTAGAGAACAGGTATGGGCGCGAACGCTGACGTAACCAATCAATGACTTCTTTCTTGCCTGAAGTGTAGCCACCAGATGCACCGCCTAAGGCTTTACCTAAGGTGCCGGTGATAATATCGACACGGCCCAGTACGTCACAGTATTCGTGTGTACCTTTGCCGTTCTCACCTAAGAAACCAGTGGCGTGACAGTCGTCCATCATAACCAGTGCGTTGTATTTATCGGCCAGGTCACAAATGCCTTTTAAGTCCGCAATAACACCGTCCATAGAGAACACGCCGTCGGTCGCAATAAGCTTATGGCGTGCGCCGTCAGCGTCAGCCTGCTTAAGCTGTGCTTCCAGGTCTTCCAGATTGTTGTTTTTGTAACGGTAACGCTTGGCTTTGCTCAAACGGATGCCGTCAATGATGCTGGCGTGGTTCAGCTCGTCACTAATAATGGCATCTTCCGGCCCCATAAGCGTTTCGAACAAGCCGCCGTTCGCATCAAAGCACGACGAATACAAAATGGTGTCTTCGGTGCCTAAAAAGTCACTCAGCTTTTGTTCCAGCGTTTTGTGAATGTCCTGTGTACCGCAAATAAAACGGACAGAAGCCGTACCAAAACCATGCTCGTCCAGACCTTTTTTGGCTGCCGCAATAAGGTCAGGGTGATTCGCCAGACCCAAGTAGTTATTGGCGCAGAAGTTAAGCACACGGTGGTCATTAACGGTAATTTCAGAACTTTGATCAGAGGTAATAATACGCTCTTTCTTGTAAAGCCCTTCGGCTTTGGTTTCAGCCAGTTGGTCGGCCAGTTGCTGGTAAAACGCAGAACTCATGTTCGACTCCATGATTTGAAAAATTCGTTACCCTCTAGTTTACTGATGTTAGCCCCAACTCGCATCCTTAATTTCAATTTCAGACTTTTGTTTGGTGTCCAATTGCGTGTACTCTTTAGGGAAATTTGAGCGATAATTTGTCGGTTTAGGAGAGTTTATGCATCGCCGAGCTATTTACCCAGGCACTTTTGACCCTATTACCAATGGGCATGCAGACCTTATTGAACGCGCAGCAGCGCTATTCAACGAAGTGGTTGTTGGTATAGCAGAAAGCCCCAGTAAAAAACCTTTATTCACGCTAGAAGAGCGGGTTTTACTGGCGCAGCAAGTGACCGAAAAGCTCGATAATGTCAGTGTGGTCGGTTTTTCGGGTCTTTTGGTGGACTTTGCTCACGAATACGATGCAACGGTGCTTATTCGTGGACTGCGTGCGGTGTCCGACTTTGAGTATGAATTCCAGCTGGCGAACATGAACCGCCGTTTGGATCCTAATTTGGAAAGCGTCTTTCTAACACCAGCTGAAGAAAACTCGTTCATTTCGTCGTCGCTGGTGAAAGAAGTGGCATTGCATGGCGGTGATGTATCTGGCTTTACCGACGCGCGAGTGGCGTCGGCTTTAGAGCAGAAATTTGCGGGGAAACGTCCGGGTCAGTAATGCCTGACCCGACAGTATTAGCTAAGGGCTACGTGGTAAAATACGATACTCATTAGAACCGGGCATAAGTAACGAATGTGCCAGCGCAATAACGTAAGCCCGAAACTGCCCGCAGCAATTTCTTTTAAGTGGTTGCTGCGGCGCCATAACCAACCCACTACCAGTAAATAGAATAAGCCAGACAGCGGCAGCTGGAACTGTGTCACAGCGGTGACGACCCAACCAAACAGTGGCTCGAAGAATAAAATCAGTAATAGTGAGAACACACCAATAAGCGCTAATGACGCGGCGGTTGCAACCGGGCGGCTCAGTTTGCGCTCTTCAATGCAATAAGACACAGGAACTTCCGCCTGAGCAATGGTCGAGGTTAGCGCGGCAATACTCAGTAAGCTAAAGAATGCAAACGCGACAAACGGCCCGGCAACGCCCATGCTGTTGAATAGCTCCGGCAGTACCGCAAAAATGAGCTGTCCTTCGCCAACCAGCTCGGTGCCTTCACCAACGGAAACGCCTAAATGAATGCCTGCGTATAGTGCTGGAATAATCAGTAAGCCGGCTAAAAACGCTATGAAGGTATCAAGCGCTGCAACTGAAAGGCTCAAACGACCCAGTTTTGCACCGGGCTTTAAGTACGAGCCATAAATCATCATGCCGCCCAGGCCAATCGACAGTGAGAAGAATGCCTGACCCATAGCGGCAACTAAAATACTGGTATTGGTTATTTGTGTGAAGTCCGGTATCAGGTAACGTTCTAAACCGACGCTGGCGCCTGGTAACGTCAGCATGTAAATAATCAGGCCGACTAGCAGAACCACCAATGTTGGCATTAAACGCTTGGACCAACGCTCAATACCTTTTTCCACGCCCTGGAAGACGACTAATGCGGTGGCGGTTAAAAACAGCCCCGTGAATATTAAGTCGCGCGGCATAGAGCTGTTCAGCAGGAATTCGGACACCGATGTGAGGCCAACGCCTTTGGCTAAGAAGCCGAGTGCGTGAACCACCATCCAACCGGCGACTACGTGATAGAAGCTCAGCATTAAGCATGAGCCCAGTACGTTCAAATAGCCCATTAACCTACCGACCGGGCGAGCTTTACCGCCGGAAAGCAGAGTCAATGACTTAACCGGGTTAGCCTGTGCGCTGTGACCTATGAGCAGTTCGCTATAAAGGGCGGGAATAGCCAAAATAAAAATAACGCACAGGTACACGAGTAAAAAAGCGCCACCACCATGGTTGGCTACTTGCGTCGGAAAGCCCCAAATGTTGCCGAGTCCGACAGCGGAACCCGCGGCCGCTAAAATAAAGCCAATGCGGCTATGAAATGAATCACGCATAAATGTCCAAAAAGCTTACTGCCCCTACTTAAGTCAGGCGGGCATTCTAACGAACTGAGAAAATTTTGCCCTATCTTTTTTTAGTCAATCGGGTTACTATTCGCGCCCTGAATTTCAGCCGGTTGCCCAATTACTGAACAGGACGTTTCGAGTAAACGCAGCTGACCTAAACGTTAACGTACAAGACCGTAATCTCAGGAGCCTTACGTCATGCCAAATCTGGATCTGAGCCGCTACGGCATCACCGATGTCGAAGAAATCGTCCACAACCCGTCCTACGACCTGCTGTTTGAAGAAGAAACTCGCGATGACCTGCAGGGTTACGAAAAAGGCACGGTAACGGATTTAGGAGCGGTTGCTGTCGATACCGGAATATTCACCGGCCGTTCACCAAAAGATAAATATATTGTTCGTGACGACACTACGCGTGACACTGTGTGGTGGGCTGATCAGGGTAAAAACGACAACAAACCTCTGTCGACCGAAACCTGGAAAGAACTGAAAGGCTTAGTAACTGAGCAGCTGTCGAACAAACGCTTGTTTGTCGTCGACACCTATTGCGGTGCTAACGAAGATACACGCTTAGCGGTTCGCTTCATTACTGAAGTGGCATGGCAGGCGCACTTCGTGAAAAACATGTTCATTCGCCCAAGCGAAGAAGAACTGGAAACGTTCGAGCCAGACTTCGTGGTCATGAACGGTGCGAAATGCATTAACCCTAAGTGGCAAGAACAAGAGCTGAACTCTGAAAACTTTGTGGCGTTTAACTTAACTGAGAAAATCCAGTTAATTGGCGGTACCTGGTACGGCGGCGAAATGAAAAAAGGTATGTTCTCAATGATGAACTACTTCCTGCCGCTAAAAGGCATTGCGTCAATGCACTGTTCAGCAAACGTTGGTAAAGAAGGTGACGTTGCTATCTTCTTTGGCTTGTCGGGTACCGGTAAAACCACGCTGTCGACTGACCCTAAACGCGCACTGATTGGTGACGACGAGCACGGTTGGGACGACGATGGTGTCTTCAACTTTGAAGGCGGCTGTTATGCGAAAACCATCAACCTGTCGAAAGAAGCAGAACCGGATATTTACAACGCGATTCGTCGCGACGCGCTATTAGAAAACGTTGCGGTTGATGAAAATGGCGTTGTCGACTTTGATGACAACTCGAAAACCGAGAACACTCGTGTTTCTTACCCTATTTACCACATCGACAACATTGTTAAGCCGGTGTCTAAAGCGGGTCACGCGAAGAAAGTAATCTTCTTGACCGCTGACGCATTTGGCGTATTACCGCCGGTATCTAAGCTGACCAAAGAGCAGGCGCAGTACCACTTCCTGTCTGGCTTTACCGCGAAATTAGCGGGTACTGAGCGCGGTGTGACTGAGCCAACACCGACTTTCTCAAGCTGTTTTGGTGCGGCATTCTTAAGCCTGCACCCAACCCAGTATGCAGAAGTATTGGTAAAACGTATGGAAGCAGCTGGCGCAGAAGCTTACCTGGTTAACACGGGTTGGAACGGTACTGGCAAGCGTATCTCTATTAAAGCAACGCGCGCTATCATCGACTCTATCTTAGACGGCTCTATTGAAGACGCTGAGTTTGTTGAACTGCCATACTTTAACCTGGCCATGCCAACTCAGTTAGCTGGTGTTGAAGACAGCAGCATTTTAGACCCACGTAAAACTTATGAAGAAGACGGCGAGTGGGACGTTCGTGCGAAAGACTTAGCGGAACGTTTCGTGGCCAATTTCGAGAAGTTTACCGACACCGAGAACGGTAAAGCCTTAGTGGCAGCTGGTCCTAAGCTTTAGCCAACGGTATAAGGTTAAATACTAAAAACCCCGCAACACACTATGTGCTGCGGGGTTTTTTAATGCCCCGATTGAACGGGGCGATAAGACTTACTTCAGTTGTTCTGCGTGTGGCAGTTCGAACGATGGTTTCTCTTCCGCTTTCTCTACCAGGAAAGTATCCATCCAACGCATGAAACGCATGCTGTAGTCTAACTGTGCCGCCACTTTGCGGTTACCATGGCCTTCGCCCGGGTAGAATACCAAGCGTACTGGCACATTACCGTGAGTTTTCAGGTAACGGTATAGCTCCATCGACTGTGACGGATGCACACGCGTGTCTTCTTTACCGTGCATAATCAGAATTGGCGTACGAGCCTTCTCTGCGTGGTAAATAGGGCTGCGCTCTAAGTACCATTCCCACTTGTCCCACGGGTAGCTACGCGCGTGAACGGCGTGCATTTCTTTAGGAATATCGGTGGTGCCGAATTTCGACAAGTTATTGCTAATACCGACGAACATAACGCTGGCTGCGAAGTGCTCAGTTTGCGCCGTTGCGCCCCAGGCCGAAGCATAACCACCGTAAGAGCCGCCGGTAATACCAACGCGAGACTCATCAGCAATGCCCATGGCCACTAGGTGCTCTTTGGCATCAACAATGTCGTCGAACTCTTTACCCGCGTAGTCGTTCTGACCTAGCTTTGAGAACTCAACGCCACGTCCGGTGCTGCCACGGTAGTTAGGGAAGAACAACGCATAGCCTTTAGACGCAGCATGCTTAACCGGCGACGCATAGCGATCTAACCAGCCGTTGCTGTAATGCGACTCAGGACCGCCATGAATGACCATAACGGTCGGGTAGCTTTTGCCTTCTTCGTAGTCTTTCGGGTAAACCAATATACCTTCCAGCTCTAAGCCATCGCGCGCTTCATAGGTAATGGTTTCCTGACGTGGCATATCAATTTCTGACAACCAAGGGTTTGAGTCTGTTAAACGCTCTAACCCACCGTTGGCGTACTTAAAGGCTTCGCTTGGGTGAGAAGGGCGGTGTGCAGTCAGTACAAATTCCGATTTACCCGCTTCGCCGTCAATGCTTGTCACGATGGCTTCACCCGGCTCAACCAGAACGCGGCTTTCCAGGAATTTAAGCGTTAATGCCTGAACTTCTGACTCAGTACCACGGTGGCCAAGCCAGACTAGCTCTTCACCGGTGCGCCAGATGAAGTCTTTCACCGAGCCTTCGTAGTTAGGCAATACGTTGCGATGCTCTTGTTCGCGAGTGTCGTAAACAAACAAAGAGCCGGCAGACGGGTCGTTATAGTCTGCTGCACGAATCATGGCTAAGTAGCGACCGTCCGGTGAAAACTCAGCACGACCCAACTTGCCTTCAGCCTCAAAAGTAGCAGCCACTTCGCCATCTAAACCAATGAGCTGGTACTGGCTGCTCATATAGTTGTCATCAATAAGCGGGGTAGGTGCAGTGCGAACTAATAACTGTTCGTTGTTCGGGTGAAATGCTACTGAGTAAACTTGCTGATCATCCGGCGTTACCGCCTTAGCTTCAGCGTCTTCCTCACCAAGCGTTACGTGGTAGGCCTGTGTATAGGTTAAATCTTCTTCATAAACTTCTGCTTTAAAACCTTTTTTAGACAGCTTTTCTTTGTCGCTGTCTTTAGGGCCAGAGGACAAGAACACTAACTGTGCGCCGTCTTCGCTTAAGTCGTAGCTACCAATATTACCGTCGAATTCAAATACCGACTGTACGCCACCGCCATTAACCGGCATGCGATACAGTTCCTGGTAGTCGTCGCCGTCTTTTTTAGCGGTGAAATAAAGATACTCTCCTTTGGGGCCGAAGCTAACGCGGCTGAACTTGTCATCTTTGCTCAGGTAAGACGTAGCTTCGCCTTGCGCGTTAATAAGCGCTAACTCAGTGTATCCGTAACCATCGTCGTCTTCATACGGCGCACGTGGAATAGAGCGAAGAACCGCAGTAAATTCGCCTGTTGGCGATAGGTCAGCCATACGTACTGACTCTGTTGTTACGGTATCCATTAGCGTCATTTCACGGGCGTCGGCATCGACTGCCCAAGTCGCTAACGCGATACCCCCTGCTACACGTAAAAGCATAGTTGTCTCCGTTGTTGTTCTAATGTTTAGGTTTACTTCATAAATCGTTTTGTTGCTTCGGCGCCACGCGCAACCAGGCGCACTTGCGCTATAGTCGTTTCGGTAATGCGTTCGCGTTCTTCTTCGTTTACGTCGAAACAGTCAGCCCCGGCACTGAATACAATTTTGGCGATAGTGTCTGACTGCAGCTCTGCTAATTCACGAGAAAACGACTGCTCATTCACTAAATACTCTTCCAGCTCAGCTTTAAAATGCTCAATTTCACGCACAACCGCTAAACGAAAGCTGCGCGAACGGCCTGAGCGCTCCTGCAGAAGTAGCCGAAAAATTGCCGTGTTTTCCGCCACAAATTGCATAAAAGTTTCTACTGACACTCGGATAATAGAGCCGCCGGTTTCAATGCGTTGTCGTGCCTGGCGAAGTAGTTGACGCAAGGCTAAACCGCACTCATCAACCAGAGTGAGCCCTAACTCATCCATGTCGCGGAAGTGCCGGTAAAAAGACGTTGGTGCAATACCTGCCTCGCGTGCTACTTCGCGTAAACTTAAGCTGGAAAAGCCGGCTTCAGCGCTAAGCTGATTCATCGCTGCGTTAATCAGTGCGCGGCGCGTCTTTTCTTTCTGTTTTGCTCGAACCCCAGCCATATTTGTTGCCATCCTTCGCTGTTATTGAACGAATAGTAACACAGGTCTTTACACATTTTCCGCTTGTAATTTGAACGCAAAACCCGTACATTCAGCGAACAGGTGTACGCTGTTTTGTCACCTGACTTTTTTGATTGTTTTAGGTTATATACATGCAAAAGAATTTTGAAAAACCCCCTCTTATTTGGCTCAACACCCTAGTGTTCTCCATTACTTTCGCTATAGCAGCCATTGGTGTTCCTTTATATGCGTTCACCGTCGGTATTGGCGCAGAATTTTGGTGGGTTATGTTTGGTACCGCATGTTTTGCGGGTATTTCCATTACTGCGGGTTACCATCGTTTATGGGCGCACCGTACGTACGACGCTAACCCGGTATTGCGCTTTTTATTCGCAATAGGCGGCGCTGTGGCGCTGCAAAACAGTGCCTTGCACTGGTCGTCCGATCACCGTGTGCATCACACGCATGTCGATGACAACGACAAAGACCCGTATTCGGCGAAGCGCGGTTTTTGGTATTCGCACATTGGCTGGATGCTGCGCGAGTATCAGGCGAGTCGTTATTCCGACTACGACAATGTCAAAGACTTACAGAAAGATCCTATCGTTATGTGGCAGCACAAGTATTACCTGCCGCTGACGCTGTTCGTGAACTTCGGTTGGCCAATTGCCGCCGGCTTTATGCTGGGCGATGTTTGGGCCGGCTTATTGGTTATTGGTGTATTGCGCCTGGTGCTTAACCACCACACGACGTTCTTTATTAACTCGCTGGCGCATATTTGGGGCAAACAGCCTTACACGGACAAAAACACGGCGCGTGACAATGGCGTACTGGCGTTTATGACTTTTGGCGAGGGCTATCATAACTATCACCACATTTTTGCGAGTGATTATCGCAACGGCATTCGCTGGTGGCAGTTTGACCCGACCAAATGGCTTATTCGTGCCAGCAGTTGGTTCGGTTTAGCGCGTAACCTAAAACGCAGCTCGCCGTATCAGGTCGAGCGTGCGAAGCTGCAAATGCAGTTAAAAGTGGCCCGTAAGAAGGCCATGAGCGCACCAGAGTCATTGTTCGAAAAAGCGCACGAGCACTACGAACAACTGGGTACGCAGTTACGTGAATACTACAAAGCGCGTAAAAAGCTGCTGGACTCTAAAGCGCAGGACTTAAAAGATCACTTAAACCATGACATTGATGCATTGAAAAAACAGGTCGATGACATGCGTGAATCTCTTGCTGAGCAGAAGCGTCACTGGAAAGCTTTGTTGAACCAAATTCAACAACACGCGTAAAAGAATTTAACCCTTCAGTACTTGAAAATGAACAAAATATAATCAATACTGGAGGGTACATTCTTCGAAGTAGGCGCAATGAGTTTATTGTGCAAGAGAGGTGACTATGGAAATTGGCGCAGCAATGAATACAGGCCTGCAGGGTATGCAACGTGCAAACCAGCAAGTGTCTGAAGCAAGTCAGGAAATTGCATCTGCAGCGGGTCGTAACGACGTGCAGCAGCAAGACAATGCCAATACAAATGGTGGTCAGCCAGCTACGGAAACTGCGACTGAAACGGCGCAAAGTGTTAACGCCGCCAGTACAACTGACTCGCTGGTTTCGTTAAACGAAGGGCAGACTAACTTTGAAGCCAATACTCGTACAGTAGAAACCGCTGACGAAATGTTGGGCACTCTTATCGATACTAGTGCGTAACTGAATGTTCTAGCCATGAATATCACCACAGCGCTACCGGCTATTCCTGTTACATCGGCTCCGCCTATGGAGTCGATGCAGACAGACAATGCCGCGAAAGCGCTGGTTAGTGAACCTACCGCAACTGAAAAGCAAAACAACAGCGCTGACAGCGCAGCTCCAACTTATTCACCCAATGGCAAGGTCGCCAAAAAAGGCCAGGACTCAGCTGAAGGTGAAAAAGGTGCTGAAGCGAAAGGCTCTGAGTCCGAAGAAACTAAGGACGAGAAAAAAGCTGACGCGACCGAAGAAAAGAAACCGAACGGCCAACAACTGGACGAGCAGGAGCTCGAAAAAGTTGATGAACTGAAAAGTCGTGATCAGGAAGTGCGTGTGCACGAGCAAGCACATGCTGCTGTTGGTGGGCAATATGCCGGTTCACCTTCTTATGAATACGAACGCGGACCTGACGGCAAGTCTTATGCCGTCGGTGGTGAGGTTCAAATTGATGTCAGCCCGGTTCAGGGCGACCCCCAGGCAACTATTCAGAAAATGCAGGTGGTACGCCGTGCAGCATTAGCACCGGCACAACCCTCTGCCGCTGACCGCTCAATTGCTGCGGATGCTGCTAACAAAGCCACACAAGCTCGAGCGGAATTAGCGCAACAGCAAGTGCAGGGTGAAGGGGAAGACGGCGAGCAAGCGCCTGATATCAGCATTAATGCGCCATTTAAGAAAAGCTTAGAAGGTGAGGGCTCGGATAAAGACTCTTCTGACAGCGCAGCATCCGCTGAGCAAGGCAAGAAAACTCTGTCTGCGCCAGAACGCGGCGCTATGGTTGCTTCTTTCTACGACAATAAAGTTCGTCCATCCGTGGACTCATTCAGCGCTACTGCTTAATCCTTTCTCTTATTTATTTCCGTTTCGCTTTTGCAAAAGCGTCGGCTAAGGCATTACCCATAGCGGCATTTTGTGGCTGCTTGTTTTGCTTCCCACGATCACGCTGAGGCTTGCCTTTATTTGAGCTGCTACCCTGTGGCTTAGTCTTAGCGGCCGGCTTCGCAGCAACTTCGTCATTTAAGCGCATGGTTAAACCAATACGGTTCCGCTCAATGTCTACTTCCAGCACTTTAACCTTCACAATATCGCCGGCTTTCACCACTTCGCGCGGGTCGCTGACAAACTTGTCTGCTAAAGCTGAAATGTGAACCAAACCGTCCTGATGCACGCCAACATCCACAAAGGCACCAAAGTTCGCCACGTTGGTAACCACACCTTCTAATTGCATGCCGGGTTTCAGGTCGCTGACTTTCTCAACACCTTCTTTAAACTCCGCCGTTTTGAATTCAGGGCGCGGGTCGCGGCCCGGTTTTTCAAGCTCAGACAAAATGTCGGTGACCGTTGGCAGACCAAAGCGCTCGTCGGTGTAGTCGGCAGCGTTCAGGCTTTTAACCAATGAGTGGTTGCCAATAAGCTCTTGTACCGGCAAGTCATTTGCCTTCGCCATGCGCTCGACCACTGAATAAGCTTCCGGGTGAACCGCTGAGGCATCTAACGGTTGCTCGCCATTGTTAATACGTAGGAAGCCCGCTGCCTGTTCAAAGGCTTTCGGTCCCATGCGTGGCACATCGAGTAACTGTTTACGGTTAGCAAAGGCACCGTTGGCGTCTCGGTAGTCGACAATGTTTTTCGCTAGCGTTTTCGACAAACCCGAAACGCGCTGAAGCAAGGCCGCAGAAGCCATATTGGCATCCACACCCACCGCGTTTACACAGTCTTCTACGACGGCATCCAGACTTTGGGCGAGTTGCGACTGGCTAACGTCGTGCTGATACTGGCCGACACCAATGGATTTAGGCTCAATTTTAACCAACTCGGCTAACGGATCCTGCAAGCGACGGGCGATAGATACTGCGCCACGTAGCGACACATCCATATCCGGAAACTCTTGTGCTGCCAATTCCGATGCAGAGTAAACCGATGCACCGGCTTCATTCACTATAACCTTGGTGGCTTTAATTTCGCTGTGCTGTTTGAGCATGTCGCCAACCATTTTGTCGGTCTCGCGCGAGTGAGTGCCGTTACCAATGCTGATAAGCTCAACCTTGTACTGCTTGCACAAAGTTGCCAGCGTGCGCATGGCTTTGTCCATTTGGTTTTGCGGCTGGAACGGGAATACCGTGTTAGTAGCAACCGCTTTACCGGTTTCGTCCACGACCGCAACCTTAACACCGGTACGAACGCCCGGGTCTAAGCCCATGGTCGTTTTTGCACCCGCAGGTGCCGCCATCAGCAAGTCTTTCAGGTTCCTGGCAAATACTTGAATGGCCGCTTCTTCGGCGCGCTCACGCACACGAGCCATAAGTTCAGTTTCCATGTGCAGTGACAACTTCACCCGCCATGTCCACTGAATTACCTGACGCAGCCAGTCATCGGCAGCGCGGCCTTTGTGCTCAAAGTTCAGGAAGTCGGCAATAATGACTTCGCAGTGCGATCCAGTGGTTTTGTCTTCACTGCCCGGGTCAGCGTCCATAGAAAGCTGCAAAAAGCCTTCGTTACGGCCGCGCAGCAACGCTAGCGTGCGGTGCGAGGGAATGGTTTTAAAGAGCTCCGAAAACTCAAAGTAGTCGCGGAACTTCGCGCCTTCTTTTTCTTTACCCGGTGCAACGGCGCTGGTTAAGTGCGCGTTCTGCCACAAGTGAGAACGCAAACGCTTCAGCAGCTCCGCCTGCTCGGCAAAGCGCTCCATTAAAATAGCGCGAGCACCGTCTAATACCGCTTTAGCGTCCGCAAAGCCTTTGTCCGCGTCAACGTAGTCAGCCGCGGCTTGCTCTGGGCTCTGCGTTGGGTCTTTCCACAGTAAATCGGCCAGCGGCTCAATGCCTGCCTCAATAGCAATTTGGCCTTTAGTGCGGCGCTTAGGCTTGTAAGGCAGATATAAATCTTCCAGCTCGGTTTTCGAGTCGGCGGTTTTAATACTCTGAGCCAGTTCGTCGGTTAATTTGCCTTGCTCGTCAATCGACTTCAGTATCACCTGACGGCGGTCGTCCAGCTCGCGCAGGTAGTTCAGGCGCTGATGCAGCTGACGTAATTGCGTGTCGTCTAAACCGCCGGTTACCTCTTTACGGTAACGGGCAATAAAAGGCACCGTCGAGCCTTCGTCCAGCAACTGGATAACAGCGGCAATCTGACGCTCGTCGACCTTCAGTTCATTAGCAAGTAATTGCGGTATCTGGCTCATAGTACATCTCTTGGTTTTAATACGTTACGACAAATAATGGGGACGAATACTATCACGAATTGGCTACGCGGGCTGTTGGTAACTTATCTTATTAATAAACCAGGTCTTGGTGCCCTGCGGCGTGTTAACCTCCGCCTCGTCGTCCACCTGCTTTTTCAGCAGAGCGCGCGCCATGGGGGAATCAATAGACACCGCGTCTTTGCGATCATAAATCTCGTCCGGACCGACAATTTGAAACGCCCGAACGTTTTCGTCCTCGTCCTCAATTTCCACCCAGGCACCAAAAAACACCTTACCGTCCTGTTGTGGCGAATAATACACAACCTTCACCTGCTCCAGACGCTTGGTTAAGTATCGAATACGACCATCAATTTTACGCAGCTTCTGCTTATTGTACTTATAATCCGCGTTCTCAGACCGGTCGCCCAGGCTCGCCGCCCACGACACCTTCTCCACGGTTTCGCGGCGCTCCACCCGCCACAGGTGCTCGAGTTCCTGCTGCAACTTTTCATAACCGCCAAGGGTAATTAAATTGGTTTTCATACGCTGAACCGTTAATGCCTGCGTTGAATGATTAGGGGATTTTACTGGGTTCTTTCATTGAAGGAAATGGAGTTGAGGGAAATGCCAGATTGTCTAACGGGCTAGACGTACCAGCGTAATGTTGACCGATAACATGCGTGTATATTTGGGTGGTCTTAACATCGTTGTGGCCCAGCAGCTCCTGAACAGTACGAATATCGCAACCGCTTTGCAGCAAGTGCGTAGCGAAAGAGTGACGAAAAGTGTGACAATTAACTTTTTTGAAGACCTTCGCTTGAATGACTGCTGGTTTAAGAGCCTTTCTAATGACGCTACTGTGAAAATGATGTCGACAAAGAACGCCAGTGTATGGATGTGCGCACAAAGAAGACGATGGAAAGATGAACATCCAACCTGGTTGCTTGAAAGCGTTGGGATATTTTCTATCAAGTGCACTGGGCAGTGATGGGCCGACACCGATACTGTTATCATTAGCTTGTACCTTTAATGCTGCACTTATCGCCTCTTTAATCTGAGGAATTAAGCGTTCGCTTAACAAAGTTTGCCGATCCTTCTTGCCTTTCCCATCACGAATAGTAAGAGAAAGATTTTCTAGATTCACATCCTGAACTCTTAAGCTTAAAGCCTCACTGATTCTCAGGCCGCTCCCGTAAAGTAATTCAACGACTAAGCGGTTACGTCCGGCTAGCTGACTAAGAATGCTCATTACTTCGTGAGGGGATAAAACAACAGGCAGTTGCCTCTGCTTGGTCGCCAGGCTAAAATTTAAGTCTCCAAGCGTTATACCAAGTGCTTTATGATAGAGATAGACTAAAGCATTTAAAGCCGTTTTTTGAGTATTGATAGCGACATGGCGCTTGTTAGCTAGCCAACTTAGAAACTCGCGAACTTCATTACTGCCCAGATTTTTAGGGTGTTGCTTTTTATGAAAGAAAATGTACTGACGGACCCAGCCTAAGTATGACTTCTCTGTTCTTAAACTGTAACCACGTAAGCGCATATCAGCGCGTAATTGCTCAATAAATGGGCTAGACATCAATTACCATCCTCGATTTTTGAATTGAGTGATTTACTTTAGCTTAACTTGTGGCTTAGTTTTGTAAGCAATAATGCATAGTTTGTTGTTGTATTACGTATTTAACTCGTTTAATGTCAATGACATAATAAAAACGTAAAGTTAGATACCGTGCACTCGTTAGAATGGAAATGAGCATGCTCGGATTGTTTTCTCGTTTTTTTGCAGCTTCTTTGAAAAATAGATTGAGTTATTAAATAGTTACGAAAAAATATCTGCCGTTTAACGGAGAACAAAGTGCGCACGCACAATATACAAATGTTAGCTGCCTTTGGAAAGAATCATGGATGTAATAGATATTAAAACTTTTGTTCCCAGTAAGGATTATGAAATCTCAAAGTCTTTTTACTCGGAAATTGGGTTCAAATCGGAATACGTAACCGACGACCTCACACTTTTTGAAAACGGGGATTGCCTTTTCTTTTTGCAGCGCTTCTACAATGAAGACTTAGCCAAGAACTTCATGTTGCAAATATGCGTTTCAGACATCTACGATGCACATGAGTTATGTTCTAAGTCGGAACATAAAACTAAGATTACGCCAGTGCAACAAGAGTCTTGGGGTAAGGTTTTTTATTTATGGGGGCCTGTAGATGAACTGTTGCATATTACGCAGTTGGACAGCTAACAAAGCGCTAAACTCGTTCCCTGCGGTCACTGGGACAGTAACGCAGCGGCGCTTCGCGATTATGCCACTACGTCACTGCCCGTTAGCTTAGCGTTAGTTGCTAATGGAGTAAAATTCATGTGTCGTAATTATAACTGGATACTATTACTTCTTTTACTGTTTTCGAGCCGGGGGATAGCAGCTAGCGAAATCTCTGCTGTTATCATAAAGAGCCCTGCTGGAAGTTGGAGTGTCAGTTATACGTCTGATGCACCCGTTACACGTATTTCCTTTCAAAGAAGTCCGGATAGCTCAAGGGGAAAGCGTTGGAGAATTAAATCTGCAGATTTTAAAGTTGTTAAGGTAAATGACTACGAAACTGTAAGACGAGTCGATGGTAAACCTTTCACTCAAGTTGAATTTGAACTTACACCTACATATATCTCATTACCGAAAGACTATGCACCTTTTTCCCCTTTCACTGACGGAGGAATGCTGTTTCATTCTGGCAGGTTCTTTGCGTGCCCGGACCTTTGTGATGGCTCATTAAACGAATGGCATATCCGTATTCGGGCGGCTAAAGACGATAATATAATTGTTGACGGAGTTGTTTATACTGGAGATGCCAGTTGGGTGGATAGCGACAGCGGCCAAAAAGTATACGTTGGTAAGGGAGAGCCAATACAAGATGAAAGTTTTGTCAGTTTGATCGATAGAGGTCTTCCTGTACCGCTGAAAGAGTTGATGTCTCAAAACCTGCCAAAAATCCTTTCATATTTCGCCGCCCGCATGGGAGCACTTAACTTTCGCCCAAGCTTGTATGCTTCCTATAGCCAGACTAGCGATGGACGTTATGGTAATCAAGGCGGGACTCTGCCAAGGCAAATATTTATGCATTGGTATGGAGAAAAAGCCATAGAAAAATTAGATGAAAATGCTACATTTTGGTTTTTTGCTCATGAAGTGGCGCATTTATACCAAGGAAAGGCTGGCAATGTAGAAGCTTTAGCCGACGCGTGGTTACATGAAGGTAGTGCTGAACTATTTGCCGGTCTTTCATATTCAGAAATACACGGTAATCATAAAATATTTCTGAGTAAAATGGAGAAGGCAAAAGAAAATTGCTTGAGTAGCTTTGGAACTGAAACCAATTATAGAAACGTTGCCTTAAAAAGCAGTAAAATTCATTATAGTTGCGGCTTACTGCTCTTTGATGCCTTAAACAATGAGCTTCAAGAGCGAAATAGCGATGTTTTTTTTCTGTGGAAGGCTTTCAATTCGGCTGTTAACGAAGGCAAACCAGCTACAACGGCAACTTTTGTAGAGGTTAGCAAATCATTCGTATCACACACGTCGTGGTTAACTTTGTTAGATTTTGTAACAAAATCTGAATTTAACTCAAGACAGTTCTTTCAGCAAATAGCAACTAACAAGTCAATACAGCCGACCGCTAACGCGTCGGCTGATTGAAGCGTTAGGTGCTTATGGGTAATAAGACGGATTCTGGACCTTATATAAATACTATTACAAACTCTCATTGGCTTCTGCTTCTGTTCGTTGCTACTTTTGTTGCTTCGTTTTATTGGCAAATGCCATCTATTTTTGTTTACGTTATTGGCTCTATTATCGGTATTTACTGTTGTGCTATTCACTCGATTGCTTGGCGCTACAAAAATGAATTTATACGCTTATTTCTGTTTTTCATACCTGCTATAGTCTTCGTCAGTAAATATGGGCTTTATGGGCTTCAAACATTACTGTGGGGGTTTATTCTGGCAATGGCTATATGGACAGTTTTCCGTAAAAAAGCATTGCACTACGTGGTTGGCCGCACCTAACAACCCAATAAACTCACTCACTTCGTTCGCTGGGACGCATACACGCGGGGCGGCTGCGCCATTATGCCCCACATGCCTGCGCCCGTTATTGGAAAGTTATGTGTACAAAGATTCCACCTCGGAGATAGTGAATGGAAGATGATTTTGAAGTCGAGATGAGCCCCCTTTGCCAGGACCTGACGGCTGACGGGAAAACTGTCAGAGTGGACATCTACCGTGGTGACACTGGCGGCTGGATTCTCGAAGTGGTGGATGAGTTCGGTAACTCCACCGTATGGGATGATGAATTCGATACTGATGTGGCAGCTCTGGACGAGGCCAAAGCGACTATCAGAGACGAAGGGATTGATTCTTTAATTGGCATCGACTCGTGAACCCTGGTGAATCAATCACATAACCAAGCGGTCAACCGGACGCCAAAAGCGTGCCGCTTTTGGTTCCCTTCGCTGGCGCTCCGGCGCCGGTTACCTCAGCGTTAGTTTCACAAGGAAAGTTTGTGCGAATATTTAAAATTCTTGTACCTGTTTTTATATTGCTTCTTTTTGCGTCTTTTATCTTCTTTAAAAAGGATGCGATAGCATGCGAAATGATCGGGCAGACGCATTTTTCTCAGATTTCAACAAATCTCTATGTTGATGACAGCCTTGACGAAGCACAACAATCGAACTTGATAGAAGCAATAAATGATGCAATCGAAAGAGTTTCAAATGTGTATGGTAACCCTATATCTTCACCAAGAATTATTGCTACAACTGGGGATCAGTACTCCAGTTTTGGCTTTAATCCAACGGGCATGCAAGCATCAGGGTTCTTTAGAGAATGCATATTTCTAGGCCCTAAGGGGCTCAACACAGACGTGATAGCGCATGAATTTGTTCATGCAGAGGTAAGGTACAGAACTGACCTTCTTGTAGAGCTTACGCAATTACCAGCCTGGTTTATTGAAGGAACAGGTATTAAAGTTGACTATCGCAGACCTTTTTTACTTGAAAATATAGAGATAACAGAGGAAGAACTAGCAAAAGTTAAATCTATTTTTTTTCTAAGCGACTTTCCAAATACAAGTGTGAAATACTACCAAGCATCAAGAATAGCTGTTGAACCAATGCATACTAAAAGTTTGTACTCAGGATTGGAAAGGTTAAACAAGGGAGAGAAGTTTGAAGTGGTGTTTGGGCTGTGAAACTAACAAGGCGCTACTACGGAAAATTTATTCGCTAAGGCTCCTATATTTCCGCAGAGCGTGGCGTTATAAGCTTTAAGGAGCATCGCAGTTAATGAAGTATTGCTTAATGGCTTGGCTTCTTGGGGATGTTCCTGAGATCGAAATTGATGCTCAAAAATTCAACTCTCTACTCAAAGCACGAAAAGTTTTGGAAGGTGCTTTGGCTATTGAAGAGAAGTACGACTTACTTTTTTCCAACTATTTGGATTTAGAGAGAGAGGGGCTTCACTATGCCACTGAGTGTATGGTTAAAGGCTCGTTAGGTCACGTTGGTTTTGCTGATGCGATTCAGAGTATAAACAGGCGAGTTGTAAATCTACTCACATCAGCTCGATTGTATATTGATCATGTGCAGCAAAACATTAAGTTGTGTGTAAATAATGAGAACATTAAGAGCCTTTTTTCAGAGCAGTATGACAGTGTGTTTGAATATCGTTTCATGGAAGCTTTGAGAAATTATGTTCAACATTGTGGGCTATCCGTTCATAAGGTAACAACACCAATGAAATGGACGTCACAGGATGAAAGTGCACAGTTGGAGTTTGGATTTATTGCTTTCTCAAGTAGAGATATTTTTCAGGATTCAGGGAAGTTTAAAGCCTCAATTCTGGAAGAAATGCCTGAAAAAGTAGAAATCTTTAGCTCCACACGTTCATATGTTGCGGCGATTAGCTCTATCCATGAATCCATAAGACAAATTATTAGTGTAAACGTTGATGCTGCACGATCTGAGCTGGAGTCAGCAATAAACGATTACAAAGCGATAAACAGCGGCGATGCTGTCGGGTTAATGGCTATAAAGTATGAGCCTGATACTCCGTCGCCAAAGCGTGTAATTGAAAAGTTTCCTGTTCTGTTGAGTTGGGATGACACACGAATTTCCCTAAGTATAAAAAACAAGCAATTAAAAAACCTTAATAAACGATACGTCAGTAGTGGCGCTTATAACAAAGCATTACAGCGGACAAGCCGCTGAATGCGGCGTTATAGAGAAAAGGAGACCTAATGGCATATCAAAACCAGCCTTCTCAAGAGTGGCTTGATGATCAAATGTTGAATAATTTATCTGTCGCTTTCTCGCGTTACTTTCTGAAAGAAGAAGGGCATCACATTTCTAAATCGGACATACAGGAAAAGCTAAGAGGATTGAGTCCACAAGATAGGGTATCGATTGTCAGAGAAACGATTGACGAAAAACATTACCCTCCCTCGGAGCTTTCTCAACAAAAGCTCGAGCACTACATAGATCTTTACCTCAATAGTTAGGCAGCTATAACAAGGCCATCAAGCATCGCCGCCCGCGTATCGGGCGGCTGGACCTCAAAAACCTGGCGGTTTTTTCGGCCGCTTATGGCAGGCGTTATATTTATAGATGAGTTTTTTACATGTCTGATAGAGAGAGTATCGAATTCGATACGATGATGGATATAAAGTGCGAACTAGAAGCATTCGATATCGCGTCCTCCGAGTCAGCATTAGAGCAGTGCATTTATCTTTTTGTTGAAGGGGAAAGTGAAGAGAGCGCATTTCGTATATTGCTTGAAGAAGGGCTGGGTATAAATTTTGACAAAGATGGAATTGTGATTGCCAACTATAACGGAATAGGTAATCTGAGACATACAATTAGGCTTATGCAAAAAACACTGAGTCACTCTAGGCCTATGATCTTTACCTTCGATGATGATGACAAAAAGTTGATATCGAGAATTGGTCCTGTTCCTTCGAACTTTCATTTATTTAAAGTTCCTGCTCAACCAGTTGTTACTCTTACCAATGGAGACTTTGGCGGTTCCTTTGAAGAGTCGTTCAAAGCTAGTGACTTTATAAATGCGTGTTTTGAAACAACTCTGCTACAAAATAACCCAAATATAGAAAAATCCGACTTTGAAAGCTATTTCGATAGCGGTAAGCCGTTCTACGCACAAATTGTGCGTTATCTACAAGAACAAGGACTGCAGAGTTATTTGCCTTCGAAAATAGAAATTGCTGAGGTCATGGCCTGTAGTTGTGATCCTGAACCTGAAACTTACAAGAAACTTGCAGAGTTGATTCGATCAATTAGGGATCAGAACCCTGTGCAGGTAAAAATATAACAAGAAAATCCATTCGACGCCTACGGCGCGTATGATTTTAGCGTTAAAAGCTTTGAGGTACAGATGAACCTTGCTCTCTTCGATTTTGACGGAACAATCACGACGCGAGATACGTATACTAAGTTTGTCTTTTCCTCGACGAAATTGGCTCGTCTAGTTATTGGCGCTTGTCTTATTTCTCCGGCAATCATCTTACACAAAGCTAGGCTTCTTTCTGCTCCTAAAATTCGACCTCTCATATCACGAGTTGCTTTCATGGGCGTTTCTGAAAAACAACTTGATGCTAGTGCTGAACGTTATGTTTCTGAGTATTTACCCTCCGTGATTCGGAGCGATATGCTGCAGAAAATAGCTGAACATAAAGAGAACGGCGATCACGTGGTCATTGTGTCTGCATCTATCTCTCCTTATTTAAAAATTTGGTGTAAACGCCACGAGGTAGATTTAATTTGCAGTGAACTTGAAGTGCGTAATGGTCGATTTACCGGCGCTTACCTGAATGGTGATTGCAGTAACGAGAGAAAGGTCGAGCGCATAAAAGAACGCATCGATTTATCTCTTTATAGCGAAATTTTTGCGTATGGAGATTCAGAAGAGGATTACCCTATGCTAAACCTAGCCAATACGAGTTTTTATCGGGGCGAGCTCTTTGAAGTTTGAATCGCCACTAGTTCACTAGACACTCAGTAGCGGTTGCTGTCGCGACAGCTCACTCGCGAGCTCGTTCACTGCCGCACAACCGAGCGTTACAACCTTAGAAAATTCGTTTCACATCACGATAAAAGTTTTCATGGCTGCCCAAAGTCATAAGTTCTAAAGCAAAAACTCCGTCATCATAACTATAGCCAAGTAAAGTGAGCTGCTTATTCATTTTAAATTTGTGAACCCGTAAAAAACTTAAATCCCCCTTTTTCTGCTGGCCTATAAATGGATCAATCATCAACTCCCTGATTGCACTGTCGAGATCTTTCTTTTGGTTAGGCTTTAACTTTTTAACGGCCTTCTTAAAAGTTGGCGTTTGTAATACTGTTTTAACTTTAGTCAAAATCGTAACTCTCGAGCTTACCCGCATCTTTTTCAGCTTGCGCAATAATAGCTTGTTTCACAAACTCATATGGTAGCTCTGGGTTATCTTCCATAATTTCACCAATCCTAGCCCAGTGCTCAATTTGTTTAGGCGGCGTTCTGTTATAAGCCTTGGCTATAATAGTAGCTTTTTCTACAAGTTCTTGGTCTAATCTTATGCTGTTTGTAGCCATAATTAGAGCTCCTGTGTTATTTTGCATCAAATGTGGCATATTACCACAAAATAGCAGTTATAACAAGCGCGTGCACCAAGGACTTAATTTCCGTTACACCTTTTAGCATTGCTGCGCAATTATATGCCAAAAGGCTCCATTCCAATGAAGCCTGTGACGCGGGCGTCATATAAACAGGAATCACACCGGTGAAAATTAAAAGTAGCTGTATCGTTTTCGCGTTAGCTTTATTCGTATCAGCTTGCACATCGGGGCGTTTGGCGTATTTCACCGCCTATTTAGATCTCGGTCATGATAGCGATTGAGCGTGAACGGCAAATACCAGCATGATATACATCAGAAAATATAACGAATCAGATGCGCGTGATTTATGGACTATTTTTTATCACACCATCCGTAATGTGAACTCACGTGACTACACTCGAGCGCAGGTCGAAGCATGGGCGCCAGATGACGTATCTCCTGAGGCATGGCAGCGAAAAATGAATGCTATCTCTCCGTTTGTTGCGGAAATTGACGGGGAAATTGACGGGGAAATTGTCGGTTATACCGACCTTCAGGAAGATGGACTAATTGATCATTTCTTTTGCCACCATGAGCATCAGGGTAACGGTATCGGGCGTCACTTAATGGAGCACGTGCTAAGAGTGGGTGAGTTACAAGGAATTAACCGGTTTTACTCTGAGGTGAGCATTACGGCTCGTCCGTTTTATGAGAAATTTGGTTTTAAAGTCGTAAAAGAGCAAACGATAGAAATTCGTGGTCAGAAGCTGCGTAACTTTGTTATGGAAAAATTTAGCTAAACCGGTTTGCTGTTCTCAAAATTGGAAGATGTTTTACTGGACGCAGTGGCTAACCAAGCCAATTGATAGGCAGGTTTATTTAACAGGTAATGTCATGGTGAATAAATATTACGGTTCGTGTCTTTGCGGTCGTGTCAGCTACGAGGTCAGTGGTGACTTTGACGCATTTTATTTATGTCATTGTAGCCGCTGCCAGAAAGACACGGGCTCTGCTCATGCGGCTAACTTGTTTGCTAAAGCAGGGCGGTTGGTTTGGTTAAAAGGCGAGGCGGACGTAACCCATTATCAATACTCTGGCTCGCTGCATACGAAGAGTTTTTGTCAGTGTTGCGGCCCCGCACTTCCCACAGTCGCTGAGTCTATTGATTGTGTTGTGGTGCCGGCCGGTAGCCTCGATACGCCAATATCAGTTACGCCTACGGCTAAGATCTTTGTTGCTGACTGCGCTGCGTGGTCAGCTGATTTGAGTAATGTGCCGAGTTTTGATGCGTTACCTGAGTAAGCGGCCAGCGAGCCAGAATAAATACTGCACATGCCCAATTAAGAGAGGGCATATTGAGGTGACAAATGAAAATAGTTTCTTTGAACGAAGCCAGAAAAGACTTAAAAGAAGTTTTGGATAGCGTAATAAAAGATGCCGATACAACGGTTATTACCCGCAGCGGTTCTGAAGATGTTGTGGTGATGCCTTTAAGTTATTACAACAGCCTAATGGAAACTGTTCACTTGCTTCGTTCACCGGCGAATGCTGAACATTTGAATAAATCGATTGCTCAATACAAAGAAGGCAAAGCTAAGCAACGTGAGCAGGATAAGCCGAATTATTGACCACATGCGGTGCATAAGTGTTTAAAATGAAATTCCAAAGATTCCAAAAGCGACAACATAAATTTGAATCGTCAGAGCTGGATGTTTCTTATGACCGTCTGACGACAAAGTTCGAGCTAAAAGAAAATGGCACTCTGGTTTACTCAGTCTTTCTTGGCTTGCTGCCGTTTAGAAGAAGTAAGTTAGTCATTAACGATAAGCCTGCGACGCTAACAATATTTTGGATGATCTTTTGGTTTTCTAAATTGCGAAATAGTGACGGCTCTGTTGTTTCGGAATTGCTGCCTCAAAGGCGCAGAAAATCGATAGGCTTTCTGGCTTATATCGTGATAATAACCACGATGAAAGTTAGTATTGCGCTTATGGCGTAAACTAAGCGGAAGTGAGGACGACCTCACCGCTCAATTTGCATTCGGGGACGGCCCCACAATCATGAAGAGGTGCTTATGAGTTGGGTCATTCTATTTATCGCGGGTCTTTTGGAAGTCGCTTGGGCGGTTGGTCTAAAATACACAGACGGCTTTACCAAACTTTGGCCAACCATTGGCACCACAGTTGCTCTTGTCGGTAGCTTTGTCTTGTTAGGCTTGGCACTGAAAACGTTACCCGTCGGTACTGCCTACGCTATTTGGGTGGGCATTGGTGCCGTCGGTACAGCGGTTATGGGTATGTTTTTGTTCGGCGAGTCAGCGGACGCTCTGAAACTGGTCAGTTTAGGGTTAATTTGTGCGGGTATTGTTGGTCTTAAATTGGCTCATGGTTGAGCATTTTGGACTTTGCCCTCAGTCAATTCGTTAATCAACTCGTCGACAGAATGACTTTTATGACCTTTACCCTCAGCTAACTCTTTGATAGCAGCGACGGTTGCCGCATTTGGCTGGCGCGCTTTTAGTTCAAAAGGTATTCCTCCGTGATTAATGACTGCTCGGGCAAACAGCTTAAGTGCTTGTGAAGGGCTTAAACCTACTTCGTCACAAATATTAGTGAATGCGACTTTCGTGTCATGATCAATTCGCGTGCTTAGCATCTCGGTTTTCATAATAAGTACCTTATAATGTGTTGCATTGTTATCTATTGTAGCACAATGTGGTACTTTTGAATCGCAAAAGCTGCTATTTGACTTATTCGCCATAAGACTCCTCCATGAGCTGTTAATGACTGTATTTTAGCCTAAGTAAAAAACGTCTTCTGTCATCAATATCGTATAACTTGCTGTTTTATTGCGTATTTAATTACTTTAGAGTTAGCTATATAAAATACTGAAGTTAAGGTCACAAAAAATGTCTTTCGAAGCACGAAAAGAGGCTGCTCTAAAAGAGCTTAAAGAAGCGGGAATTTTGGAAATTAATTCTAAGCCGCCGGCTTTGCTGTTTTTGTGGTGGCTGGGTTTAAAAGCAAGGCCATTCCATTACAACAGCTTCTCCCGAAATACACTGTTTATGGGTTTGGGCTTCACTGCCTTCTGGGCGCCATTATGCTGGTTTTTGCAGCTGTACTCTTTCAATATGCCATTGACGCATTTCGTCACCACCGTGGTAATTGTTGGTTGTGTATTCGGATTGGCTATGGGGATTAATTATAAGATCGCAGCCAGGAAGCATAACTTATCTGCGTGGGATGAACTTGAAACAAATGCTGATTGAAAGAACAAACGAATTCTTCGAGCGCCATTGGAGCGACAACCAAAGTGGGGCGAGCTTGGAGCTAACCGATTGGCAACTATTGGCTTCCCTGCAGACTACGGCTACCTTGCTCCAGCTTTAGAAGATTATTTAATTGAGCGATTAAACCCACCAGCGAATAGAGTGGGGAGACGGCGTAAGTGAGTACTGGATAATCTAACAATACCCCCAACTTCTGTTCTTAAACCTGCTAGCTTGCTCATTGCCGCAACGTGTCGACTAAGCGAATGCGTTCAGCACATAGTTATATGATTTTGTTGTATTTGTAAATCATCTACCTTAGGATTTAACACATTGACTTAACTTGGGGATTAGTATGAAAAACTTAGCGTTAACAGCCGGTATGGTAGTGCTCTTATCAGCTTGTAGCGAACCGTATGACTTTGAGGGACGGTACTTCGTGGCAACTGGAGATGAATGTGCTTTAGAAGACAATATGAAGACAGAAAATAATGTGTTTCTTCAGATTACCGCTCAAGGTAAAGGGGAAAATAAAACCTATGCCGCAAACATCCCTGTAGCGGCCGCTTGGGGGCTGCCAGCTTCGAGTAACGCAACTGCGTCACCCACAGAAAATGAAGAACTGAATTTTACCTTTTCCAAAGACGAGAGAGTGGGTTGGGTTTCGAGCTCGCCAGGTGTAGATATGTCAATGAAGGTTATTCCGCACGAAAGTCGAGAGAACCATTTGTGGCTAACTAAGTGGCACACGTCGGTGAGCCAAAATGGCACCGTAAATCAAACGTCTGTTTTAGATAAGTTGGCAAAAGGCGATCCTCGATATTCCAATATTCCCAAGATTACTGAAAAAGGCGCTTGTTTGATTAAGCAGAGCTAACTTAAAAATGAAAGCAACGGATTTAAAACGAGGACAGTTCGTGTTTGTCGATAAACCAAATAGTCAGTTTGATGGCGAAGAAGGAAAAGTTTTATCGGTATACAGCGACTATGGAGAAAACTCTGATGTTGTCTCTATTAGACTTGAACTCGATGACGCAACTGTCCTTTGTGGATTAAAAGAGCATGAGGTCTGTATTTAATATCATGGTGGGTATGGAAAATTCCTTATTTGACGCTGGGCGTTAACTCTGCCTCCTTCCCCCAAACCTGATAACATAGTAAAAATAATCAGTTGCCCAACATGGATGAAGTACGAGCATGTTTGAACAAGCCTTTAAAAATATCGATGACATTCTTCACAAGGACGCAGGTTGCTCAAGCGAGCTGGACTACACTGAACAAACCAGCTGGATGCTATTTCTCAAGTATTTGGATGACTTAGAGCGTGAACGCGAACTGAACGCGCAGCTGGAAGCCAAAGAGTACAACCACATTATTGCGCCCGAGCATCGCTGGAGCACGTGGGCGGCACCGAAAGACGCTAATGGCAACTTCGACCATAATAATGCTTTAACGGGCGATGACCTTATCGACTACGTTGATGGTGAGCTTTTCCCTTACTTAAAAAGCTTTAAAAAGGCGGCGGAGAACCCGCACACCATCGAATACAAAATTGGCGAGATATTCGGTGAAATAAAGAACAAAGTTCAGAGCGGCTACTCATTGCGCGATGCCCTGGAGAAAGTGGACGAACTGCGCTTTCGCTCACAAGAAGAGAAGCACGAACTTAGCCACCTGTACGAAACAAAAATTAAAAACATGGGCAACGCCGGACGTAACGGCGGTGAATATTACACACCACGCCCACTCATCCGTGCCATGATAGACGTTATTCATCCGAGTATTGGCGAAACCATTTACGATGGAGCAGCCGGGTCTGCTGGCTTTTTATGTGAAGCATACGACTATTTACGTCAAGGCGGTCGCCAGAAAAAGCAACTGTCGACAAAAGACCTCGACACCCTGCAAAAATACACCTTCTACGCCAAAGAGAAGAAGTCACTCGCGTACGTTATTGCCATTATGAATATGATTTTGCACGGCATTGAAGCGCCAAACGTCGTGCATACCAACACCCTTGCCGAGAGTGTTCAGGACATTCAACCGAGTAATCAGCATGACATTGTGCTGGCAAACCCGCCGTTTGGGGGCAAAGAGCGCAAAGAAGTGCAGCAAAACTTCAATATTAAAACTGGCGAAACCGCGTTTTTGTTTTTGCAGCATTTTATGAAAATACTCAAGCCCGGTGGGCGTGCGGCCATAGTCATTAAAAACACCTTTTTGAGCAATACCGACAACGCTTCCATAGCGCTGCGAAAAGAGCTACTTGAAAATCATAACCTGCACACCATTCTCGATTGCCCTGCCAAGACATTTTTGGGGGCCGGCGTTAAAACCGTGGTGCTTTTCTTTACCAAAGGTGAACCTACCCAAAACATTTGGTATTACCAACTCGACCCCGGCCGTAGTTTGGGGAAAACAAACCCGCTGAACGATAATGACTTGGAAGAGTTTGTCAGCCTGCAAAAAGACAAAAAAGATTCCGATAAGTCCTGGTCAGTAAACGTAGCAGACATTGACCAAACAACTTGGGATTTGTCCGTTAAAAACCCCAACGTCAAAGAGGAAGAGCCGCTTCGCGAGCCAAAAGAAATTATCGCCGACATTATTGAACTGGATAAAGAAAGCGAAGCGATACTGGCTAAAATTCGGGAGCTGGTGTGATGGGGTGGGAGATGGTCAAAATCCGAGACGTATGTGAAGTTATTTCTGGTCAATCCCCAAAAGGTCAATATTACAATGACAAAGGAGAGGGGCTACCGTTTTACCAGGGTAAAAAGGAATTCGGAACCCGTTTTATAGGCCCTCCACAAAAATGGACTACTAATATTACCAAGGAAGCTTTTGAAGGTGATATTTTAATGTCTGTTAGGGCGCCAGTTGGTCCTGTAAATTTCGCCACTCAAAAAGTATGTATAGGCCGGGGGCTTGCCGCTATTAGGCCTGGCGATAACATAGACCGCAACTTTTTGTTTTATTATCTGCTTTCTATTCGAGACGAAATTCAAGGAAGTGAAGGGGCAGTTTTTGCGTCAATAAATAGAAAACAGATTGAAGCATTAGAAACACCCCTAATTTCCATAGAAGAACAAAGACGCATTGTAGCTATTCTCGACGAAGCCTTTGCCGATATCGACAAAGCTCGCGCGCTAGCGGAGCGAAACCTTGAAAATGCTCGCGAGTTGTTTGCAAGTTACTTACGAACATTATTCAAAACTCGCCAACATCGCTGGAATTTATTTAAATTTAGAGAAGTATGTGACTTTGTGAGAGGTCCTTTTGGGGGCTCTTTAAAGAAGAGCTCCTTTCAAACAACTGGATATGCTGTATATGAACAACAACACGCAATAAATAACCAATTTAGTGATATTCGGTACTTTGTTGATAAGAAAAAGTTTCAAGATATGGCTCGTTTTCAGTTGCGCCCAGGAGACTTAATTGTTAGCTGCTCAGGAACAATGGGTAGAATAGCAATCGCTCCAGATAACCTATGCGAAGGCATAATTAATCAAGCTTTGTTAAGGCTGACACCTAGTAATAAAATTAAGTCAGAGTTCCTGAAGTTGTGGATGGAAAGCCCAAATTTTCAGGAGGAGATTGAAGTGCGAGCTCAAGGAGCAGCAATTAGAAATATGGCTTCGGTAAAAATCTTGAAAGAACTTGATATTCCGATTCCGAATATGAGTGAGCAAGAGGAAATAATTAAACTTTCTGAGTCGATGTTAGTTAGAGCTGAATCTCTTATAACGAACTATGAAAGTAAGTTAGCGGCTTTAACGGACTTAAAAAAATCCCTACTTCAAAAAGCATTTACCGGCGAGCTCACAAAAGCCGCCTGAACATGATATAAACAATCAATAAGACTAGCGGAACGCAAAAGCACAACGTAAAGGACTCACTATGCCCATGCGCAACGAAGCGGACACCCGTGCTGAACTCATAGACCCCAAGCTGCTGACAGCGGGCTGGGGCGTTACCGACGACAGCTACATTCGTCGGGAAGTTAGCATTACGCAGGGGCGCATTATTGGTGGCGGCAAGCGCGCAGCCAAGCTAAGCAGTGACTATGTATTGGAATACAAAGGCCGTAAGCTGGCAGCCATAGAGGCAAAAAAAGAAAGCCTCAGTTACAGTGAGGGCGTACGACAAGCCAAAGACTACGCCCAGCGTCTGCAATGCCGGTTTGGGTATGCCACCAACGGCCACGACATTTACCAAATTGACCTACACACCGGCAAAGAGCAGCTGGTCGATGCCTTTTTAAGCCCAGACGAGCTCTGGCAACACACCTTTAACCCTGAAAGCGGCGAGGACGAGCCGGACTTTACTCCGGTATGGCGCGAGCGCTTCGCCGAAATTCCGTTTGAAGCTAAAGGTGACTGGTCTCCGCGCTATTATCAGGAAAACGCCATTAATAATGCTCTGGAAGCAATAGCTCAGGGAAATGATCGTGTCTTACTGACGCTCGCAACCGGCACTGGTAAAACCTGCATTGCCTTTCAAATAGCCTGGAAGTTGTTTCACAGTCGCTGGAGTTTAAGCGCAAGCAAGAACCCAAGCTATGCCAAGCGTCGCCCGCGCATTCTGTTTCTGGCTGATCGTAACGTATTAGCCAATCAGGCCGCCCGCGACTTTTTGCCCTTTGGCGAAGACGCCGTGAAGCGAATTAGCCCGGACGAAATTAAAAAGGACGGCAGGCCACCGAAAAACGGCAGTGTGTTTTTCACCATATTTCAAACCTTTATGAGCGGTGGTGAGGACGAAGAGGGCAACCCTACGCCGTACTTTGGGGAATACCCTGAGGACTTTTTCGACTTCATTATTATTGACGAGTGTCACCGTGGCGGAGCTAACGATGAAAGTAGCTGGCGCGAAATACTCGATTACTTTTCGCCGGCGGTTCAGTTAGGCTTAACGGCCACGCCCAAACGCACGGTTAACGCTGACACCTATGGTTACTTTGGTGAGCCGGTTTACAGCTACGCGCTGAAAGAGGGCATTAACGACGGCTTTTTAACGCCTTTTAAAGTGTTGCCCATTATCGGCACCATGGACGAATACGTGTATACGCCGGGCGACGGCACTGTGGTTAAGGGCGAACCCGAGCCGGGCAAGGTTTACAAAGAAGGCGACTTTAACCGCATTATTACTATTCCCGAGCGCGAAAAAATGCGTGTGCGCTACTGGATGGATTTATTTAATCCGCGTGAGAAAACCATTGTGTTCTGCGCCACACAAGAGCACGCCGGTATGGTACGCGACTTTATTAACCAATATGCGGTAGAGCGTGGCTGGACAACCAACAGCAGTTATTGTGTGCGGGTAACGGCAAATGACGGTGTTTCCGGCGAGAATGATTTGAATACCTTTCAGGACAACGAGAAAACCATACCGACGGTACTGACGACTTCACGCAAGCTGTCCACGGGCGTCGATGCTAAAAACGTACGGCACATAGTGCTGATGCGGCCCTGTAACAACATGATTGAGTTTAAGCAGATTATCGGTCGCGGCACACGCATGTACGAGGGTAAGGACTACTTTACCGTTTATGACTTTGTGAAGGCGCATTATAACTTTGCCGACCCAGAATGGGACGGCGAACCCATAGAGCCGGATGTGTGCGAGCAGTGCGGTGAAGTGCGTTGTGTATGTCCGCCGGAAGAGAAGCCAGAGCCAAGCACGTGTTCGGTATGTGGTCAGAAGCCCTGTATTTGTGAAAAGCCAGAGCCGGAGCTGTGCCCGGATTGTGGTCAAAAACCATGTGCTTGCGAGAAGAAAATTGTCCTGAAATTGTCGGATGGCAAAGCCCGTACCATTAAGCATATTTCGTCAGCGCTGTATTGGAGTCCGGACGGTAAACCCATTACCGCAAAAGAGTTCATTGAGCGCCTGTTTGACGACTTACCGCAGTTCTTCAAAGACGAAGATCAGCTGCGTGAAATTTGGAGTGACCCGGATACCCGCGAAAAGCTGATGGAAGACTTAGCCGAAGCCGGTTACGACGAAGAAAAGCTCGACGACATGAAAGCACTAATTGATGCCAAAGACAGCGATGTGTATGACGTGCTTGCTTATGTCGCCTGGGCCAGCGAAACCCACACCCGTGAGGAGCGTGTGCGCAGAGCCCGTCCGGCCATTGGGGAAGCGTATGTGAATTACAAACAGCAGGAGTTTATTAACTTTGTGCTCAGCAAATATGTTGAAGATGGCGTGTCTGAACTGTCCACCAGCAAAATGCGCAACTTAATAGAGCTGAAGTACAACACCATTAGCGACGCTTCAGAAGAGCTCGGCCCGCCCAATATCATTCGTGAAACCTTTGTTGGTTTTCAAAGGTTTTTGTATGGGGCTTAGAGTGAGTTTAGGAAGCTATCGCCATCAACAAGGCTATCGCCGGGTTGCTCTTCGGTAGCGGACTCAAAGCAATGTTTAAGGTAATCGACTTTAATTTTTTCAAGCTCCGCATATTGCTTATTGGTAGTCTCTGAATTTGAATGACACATAACTGACTCACTTATGGTTTTTTCTAACTATACCCCAACGTAAATATTCCGTCAGCGCTTTGAAGCTCTCCAGTAAACCGCTTATATTAAAGCCAGCACTTGTTAAAGAGGACCTGAAGCAATGCAGCATGCGTTGTTATTGGTGAACCCGAAAAGCCGCAATGGCCATTCCGAGGAGCTCGATCAAGCAACTAGTTTGCTTAAAAATGCTGGTATTGAGGTCGAGCTGTGTGTTACTGAAAGCCCCTCGGACATGGTGTCCTGTATTGAGAATTACAAACGGGAAGATGGTGTCATTATTGTCGCCGGGGGGGACGGAACCATTAGCGCAGCGCTGGAGTCGGTGCATAAAACACAACAAGCCCTGGCAATTTTGCCCATGGGCACAGCGAATGATTTGGCGCGCTCCTTGGGTGTGCCGCAGGATATCGTGCCGGCGGCCCAGGTTATTGCTAATAACAAGCGAGAGCGCATTAACCTTGCGAAGGTGAATGACCATTACTTTGTGAATGTGGCTCATATCGGCTTGGGAGTAGAGGTTACGCACGAGCTTACCTCAGACATGAAAAAGTACTTTGGTGTGTTCGCGTATTTGGGGGCTTTTATTAGCGTTATTAAGCGTAATAAAAGCTTCAGGGTGAATATAAAGGCTGACGGCTGCGAGGAATCTTTGAGAGCGATTCATTTGGCGGTTGGTAATGGTCGTTTCTATGGTGGCGGCAATATTGTGGATGAAGATTCAACCCTGCTAGACGGCCAGCTGAACTTATTTTGTCTGAAGCCGCAGCGCTGGTGGCAGTTGTTATTGTTGGGGTTTAATTTGCGGAACGGCAACTTGCGGGTGGCGGAGCGCGTTGTATGTAAAAAAGCGAAGAAAGTCAGTATTAAGACGTCTAAACCCAAACAGATTCATGCCGACGGTGAACATAAAACAGACACGCCAGCTGACTTTGAGGTGATACCCGAAGCAATAGAGGTTATTGTGGGCAATATGCCACAGTCAATTGAGAGCAAAGAATAATATGTCGATATTACGCACAGATGACCAAGCCGATAGCATTGAAATTCTGAAATTGGTTATTGAAACCAGGGACTACTATCGTGAAATAACGAACGTATTAGAAGACGGTGAGCTGGCAAGTAAACTCGATACCATTGCGAATGAGCGGGCGTCTTTTATTGAACCGTTTCAAAATGTTGTAAAAGATCTGGGTGGGTTGCCGGCCAAACCCGACCCCGATAAAACACTGATGCAGGTTATTGAAGGTGAGCTGACGAAGCTGTTATCGGTCGATGCGAGAAATGCGATTCTAGATAAGTGCTTGCAGGAAGATGAAGCGTTAGAAACCGCTGTAAAGAACACCAAGCTGGGACAAAAGTCTGCGGAGTATCAAAAGCTGCTTGATGAATTAGCCGAGAACATCAATAACACGAAAAAGATCGTTCAGGCGCTGAAAGGTTAGTATTTTTGTTCAGAAAACGTTAAAAAAGTACTGCAAAACGGTGAGGAAAAGGTCAAAATCAAAACAGTTGGCTAATAATCGACGCCGTTTTAACAGGAAAAGCATTTGTCACAACAACAAAAACAAAATGACATACACTGGCTGACAGGCCAATTTAGTGACCGCCAAAAAGAAGTCAGTTATCGGCATTCTATTGAATCAAACGTTCGGTCCGACGCTCGGCTGGCGCTAATTCTGGCGTCTGCTATTTTCGCCATGTTTGGCATTACCGACTACAACCTTCTAGGGCTAACCCAAGAGTATTATTTACTGTTGGCTATGCGCATTACGGTGGTGAGTTCTTGTGTGGCAATAGCATTCATTATTGGCAAAGCCGGTGGTTATGCTGACAAAGCTTGGTTACACGCACTACCTCTCTGGATTTTTGCCATAGGTATTATTCTTATTGTGCCGCTTCGTCCTGAGAGTCTCTCAACTCAGGTTACCTCTATTGCCGTTGCGATAGTCGCGTTCTATTTGCTGATTCCGAATTTATTGACGGTAGCAGCGCTGGCGAGCGCGTTTGTCAGTATTACCTTTTTAGCTACAGCCATGATCTATGCCGGAGTGACTGCAGAAGGCGCTGTTCGCATTGGGCTATTACTCGCAATGGCCAATATTGTCGGCTACTCCTCACTGAGACGTCTGGAGCGGTTGCAGCGTCAACAGTATGCCTTGCTCAATGAGGAACGCGATCAAAACCGTGAACTGCTGCAGGAAATAAAACACCGCAAGTCATTAGAAGCACAGCTTCGTATGGTGGCGGAGCGTGACACCCTCACCGGTGTGGATAGCCGCAGTTACTTTATGAAACGTGCTCAGGCGTTACTGCAACGCTCGCGCCTGGAAGAAACGCCGTTTTGTTTGTTCATGATAGACGTGGACCATTTTAAGAAAATTAATGACACTTGGGGTCACACTCGTGGCGACGTCATTCTGACCAAAATAGCTGAAGTATGTCAGCACTCACTTCGCCCAACCGACATTATTGGTCGTTTCGGTGGAGAAGAGTTTGTGGTTGGCTTACCACACACCAGCCCTAATGACGCCACCGCCGTCGCCGAGCGCTTAAAGCAGGGCGTCGAAGCGTTGTCGTTAGATGGCGAATTTAAAGACCTGCAACTGAGCGTGACTATAGGCGTTGCCGTTGCCACCCCAGAAGACGACCTCGATACACTCATTACCCGCGCCGACAACAGGCTTTATGAAGGTAAGCGCGATGGGCGGAATCAGGTGGTGACATGCATCTAAAATCGGACACTTAATTACTCTCCTGACCACTATAAACCTCTCTTCAAAGCGATATAAAGTAAACGCTCCTTTTTAAATGTACCCTTATGGAGTACACTTTTGACTGTAAGGTCGTACGGGTAGGTGAGCTATGAGTGATATTTTAAAGTCTGTTCATCGAACAGCGAAAGGGTTGAAAAGCTCTGGAGTGATAGACAAAACGACAATGCGCCAGTTTGATGCATTATGTTTAACTAATGTTCATGAGTTTACCGCTGATCAAGTCAGAGCCTTGCGGCTTAAGTATAAATTGTCACAGCCTGTATTTGCCCAATACCTCAATGTCAGTGATAAATTGGTAAAGAAGTGGGAGCAAGGGGATAGTAAGCCTCGGGGGGCAGCTTTGAAAATGTTGACCATCGCAGAGAAAAAGGGCTTGGAAGTTATTGCTTAAAAATATTTCCATGTGCTCTGGCGGGGTAATGTCGTCTTACTGTCGTTACCGACAGCGTAGTAATTTCGGTAGGTTAGCCCCTCACCGAGGAGTAGAATAATGATTATAAAAACACTTCGTAAAAAAAGAAGGTGGTCTCAGGAGCACTTAGCGACACTGTCTGGTTTAAGTCTTAGAACTATTCAGCGTGTTGAGGCTGGTCATGCGGCGAGCATGGAAACCATCAACTCACTCTCTTCGGTATTTGAAACTGATATTACCAAGTTAACCGAGGAGATTGACGTGATTGATAAAGATGCAGAAGCCTGGAAAGAAGCTCCACTGTGGGTTCGTATGGGCGTATGGGGTATTCGTAAACGGAGCGCAGTTTTAAGGTGGGAGTTAGCCTGCTTTGTGATTGGGTTCTTAGGCTTGGTTGGCATGTATTTTCATCCTTTCCTGCTCATATTTTTAGTGTTTTGGGGCTCCGCCTACTGGTATGCCGTTTCTATTCGCTGGATTGATGGTAAGAAGTTGTGGCTGTAACTTAGAGCTTTTAGCAGGCATTAAAATCTCCAGAAACTACCGGGAGAAGACCAAAAAAATTGATATCTAAGCTACCTAAATGGATTGAGTATGGTGCGTTTGTACTGGCATTTGTTGCCGGGTGCATTAATGCCATCGGCTTGCTTGGTTTTGAGCACCAGGCGGTGTCTCATGTTTCAGGCACTGCCACGCTATTTGGTAACAGCATGTTGACCAGCTCATTCGGGGATATTTTGCATTTAGCGGGAGTGCTGTTGTGTATCGCTTGCACTACAAGCGTACCTCCGAGAAGCTGTAAGACCTAACGTATAATGTTTCTGATTATTTCGTAAACTTAATCGAAGCTGTCGACCCACCAAAGCTACACCATTAAACTCATGCAAATTAATTTCTGATGGTAACGTGTTGCATTATTAACGCAGCGCGTTAATAATGCATGATAATATCATTTAAATGTAGAGAAACTGAAAAGCTGGCCACGGGGTACCGTGTTAGGCGGTTTGTTAGCATAGAGCGAGTAGCTTTAAGAAAAATAAGGCAACTTCAAGTCGCTAATCAGCTAGATGACTTAAAAGTTCCTCCAGGTAATAGATTAGAGCCTTTGTGGGGGGATCGTTACGGCCAGTATAGTATTCGTATTAACAGACAGTTCAGAATTTGCTTTCTGTGGACTAACGTTGGTGCGGAAGATGTTGAAATAGTCGATTATCACTGAGAGGTAGTCATGCAAAAACTTACTGCTGTAACGCCTGGGGAGTTATTAAAAGAAGAGTTCCTGGAGCCGATGGGAATTTCTCAGTATCGTTTGGCAAAAGAAATTAATGTCCCTGCTCAGAGAATTGGGCAGATTGTCGCTGGAAAGCGCTCTATAACGGCGGATACTGATCTTAGATTATGCCGTTTCTTTGGTCTGTCTAATGGATACTGGCTACGCGCCCAAGTTGCTTATGACACTGAGGTAGCTAAAGAAGAGCTGAAAGAGCAACTTCAGAATATAAAACCCTGGAAATCGACTTCGAACATTAGTGAAAGCGGGTGAAAGGCCGCTGATTCGCCTCCTTCTGTTTTGTTCTTATAAATTCTCTTGTTGTAATTACCACATAAGCTACAATGTAAATAACTGAGTTTTACTTGCTTTGTAAAGTATATATAAATCAAACACTAAAATTAAATTTTTGTACTTCCTATGGTGGCAAAATGGAATTCTCGTTAAGGCTTGTTAGTCCAAGTTTCGACTCTCAGTTAACAGATACGTTAATTGAGTTAAACCACTTGCGAAAACTGCGCTTGCAAGGAACGACGGCTCCGTGGATTTTTTTTCAACTTAAAGAAATTTTCCATATTTTGGAGAGTGTTGGCTCGGCAAGAATCGAAGGCAACAGAACGACAGTTTCTGAATACATTGAAAAGAAAATTGAGAGTAGTGAACGTTCAAATGAACGGTTCTCAGAGATTGCTAATGTTGAAGCTGCCATGGACTTTATTGAAGAGAATATTGATGAAGGCTCTGACATTACTCATCATTTTATTCGAGAGTTACACCATTTAGTCGTTGGTGACTTGGAGCGCGAAGGTGATCGAACGCCCGGAGCTTACCGCACCTGGAACGTGGAAATTACTCAATCAAACCACGTTCCACCTGAATCATTTCAGGTGCAGTCTTATATGGATGAATTGGTTGAGTTCATCAATGAAAAAAGCGCAGATAAATACGACCTTCTGAAAACGGCACTCGCACACCATCGGTTTACTTGGATCCACCCTTTTGATAACGGAAATGGCAGAGTTGTTAGGCTGTTGACCTATGCATTACTTATTAAATATGGGTTTAACGTAAAAGATGACAAGATACTCAATCCAACAGCCGTTTTTTGTAACGATAGAGACTTTTATTATCAGCGACTATCAGATGCCGATACAGGAACAGACGAGTCTTTACTGAGCTGGTGTGATTACGTGCTTACGGGCATTTTGCACGAGGTAACTAAAGTCAATAAGCTTTTGGACTTCAAGTTTCTTTATAAAAAAATTCTGGTGCCGACTCTCGAGCTTGCTATTGAAAGAGGCTATATCAACAGCGAAGAGGCCAGAGTATTGAGTGTGGGGATAAAAAAGCAGCACTTTAAAGCCGGTGAACTGAAAGAGGAATTAGGTGCTTTAAGTGCTCGACAACGAACGCATTTGGTTTCTAAGATGAAAGAATCGGGTTTTATTCGTCCTCTCAAGGAAAATGGGCGTACCTATAGCGTGAGCTTTATGAATAACTTCTTGATGAGAAGCTTAATTCAAGTGTTGGAGAAAGAAGATTTTATTCCAGCAATTAACTAATGCCTTTGTTTGGTTAAGCTTTGCCGCCTTTGGAGGGTGAACGTCATGAAAACGGAAATTTTTAAGTCGGCGCTGTCGACGCTTTTACTGGTAGGCCTATTCGTGGCTCCGGCCGTGGCACAAGAGTCGTTCACCGTAAAAAAGCAGACAATCAATGAAGCTTTAAGCCTGGAAGGCGTGGTTGAAGCCATTAACCAAAGCACAGTGTCAGCGCAAACGTCGGGAACTATTGTCGAGTTGCCGGTGGATGTCGATGACGCAGTCGATGCTAACCAACTTATTGTGCGGCTGGATGATACAGAACAAAAAGCGCGGCTTAATAGAGCAAAAGCAAATTTAGAAAGCGCTCAGGCGACATTGAATGATGCGCAAAAAAGGTTCAAGCGTATTAGCGAGCTGTATGATCAGAATGTGGTCTCTGAGTCGGAAAAAGATGAGGCAGAAACACAGCTAGAAACCAGCAAAGCTGGAGTTTCTGACGCTAAAGCAGCGGTAGAGGAAGCTCAAAAACAGCTCAGTTACACGCAGGTTCGTGCGCCGTATGCCGGCATTGTTACTGAACGTTTTGTTGACTTAGGCGAGTCAGTTCAACCGGGTCAGCCGCTTATGTCGGGGCTTTCACTAGAACAGTTAAGAGTGGTTACCGAATTACCCCAGCAGTACGCAAGCTACGTTCGCGACAACCGCAAAGCACAGGTGGTGACCGATGACGGCCGAGAGTTGTCGATAGCCTCTATGACTTTTTACCCTTACGCAAGTGAGCAGTCACATACTTTCCGGTTGCGTCTGAATTTAAATGATCCCGAAGGGGTTTTATTCCCTGGAATGCTGGTAAAAGTGAAAGTGGCTGTTGGTGAACGTAATGCTCTGCTCATACCCAAAAGTGCTTTACTGATAGAAGGTGAATTGCGCGGTGTCTATGTCTTGAGGAAAAACGATACGCCGCAGCTGCGGCAGGTGCGTGTTGGTGAGCGCACAAACGGTCAGGTGGAAATACTGGCTGGCTTAGCCGAAGGCGAGCAAGTTCTCGCGTCGGCGGAGGCCATGCTCGATGAGTAACCGTGATAAAAAGTTGGGTCCATCTGGCGTTATCGCCGATATTTTCCAGCGTTCGGAGCTCACGCCACTGATATGCCTGCTTGGCATTGTTATGGGTATTGTGGCTGTGCTCATTACCCCGAAAGAAGAAGAGCCGCAAATTGATGTCACCATGGCTGACATTCTGGTGGGCTTTCCCGGCGCTTCTATGCAGGAGGTTGAGCAGCTTATTGCAATACCGGGTGAGCAAATCCTCAGTGAAATGCCGAAAGTCGAGCACGTTTACTCGGTGTCTCGTGCAGGTCAGGCGGTACTGACGGTGCAGTTTGAGGTGGGCGTGCCCAGGCAGGAAGCGCTAGTAACGATTTACAACAAGACTCAATCGAACGTTGACTGGTTTCCTCCTGGCCTGGGTGTTATGCAGCCGGTGGTGAAGCCCCGCAGCATTGACGACGTGCCGATTATGACGCTCACGCTTTATGATAAAGACCAAATTAAAAGCGCCGAGCAGCTAACGGCACTCGCTCATCGGCTGGAAATTGCGTTAAAACAAATTCCCGGCACGCGTGACATTAAAACGCATGGTGCTGCGCGTCAGCATGTCAATGTTGAAGTGGATAGCAGTAAGCTTTCGGGTTATGGCTTAACCGTGTTAGACATAAAACAAGCCATAGATGCGTCAAATACTGCGGCACCGGAAACGCGGGTAACGCAAAATGGGTTATCGGTGCCGTTTCAGGCGGGGGCTTTCCTGCAGTCAGTCGAAGATATGAAGTCTTTAGTGGTAGGCACCGCAAAGGGACGTCCCATTTATCTTACCGATGTTGCTTCAGTTAAAGACAGCGGCAGTCAACCGGCACAGTCGGTTTTAATGGGCGGTTTAGATAACGAATCTCAGGTTTACCCGGCTGTGACCCTCGCTGTTTCTAAAAAGCCGGGCGAGAATGCCATTGATATAACCAATGCTGTTCGGCAGCGGTTGGCTGAATTAGAAAACGAGCTGCTTCCGGCAGATATCGAGGTGTCTGTCACGCGCGACTACGGTAAAACAGCGACCGATAAATTTAACCAGTTAGTGTCTGATCTTATTTCAGCGACAGTTTCAGTTATATTGCTGGTGTTGCTGAGCATGGGCTGGCGTCAGGCTGTTATTGTCGGTGTCGCGGTCATGGTGACCTTGCTGTTTACCCTGGTGTTCAGTTGGGCATGGGGTTTTACGTTAAACCGGGTTTCATTGTTCGCGCTCATTTTCTCAATTGGCATTTTAGTCGATGACGGCATTGTTATTACAGAGAACATTCATCGACGAGTGCGCAACTCTAAAAAAGCACTGACTGAAACCATTCCCAAAGCCGTTGATGAGGTGGGCTCGCCAACTATTATGGCAACGTTGACCATTATGGCAGCGTTACTTCCCATGGCCTTTGTCAGTGGGTTAATGGGCCCTTATATGAGCCCAATTCCTATTAATGCGTCTGCCGGCATGGTGTTTTCTCAGTTAATGGCCTTTATTGTTGCGCCTTGGCTGGCGCTACGGCTGTTAAACAAAGAGCGCGGCAAAGACAGTGAAGATGAAAGTGACTCGGCAGCAGGTACGTCAGACAAGCTCAAGTCAGTTTTCGAGAAATTATTAAGGCCGCTGTTAGGCGACAAGCGCCGTGGAAGGCGGGCTCTGTTTGGCGCCGGTGTTTTTGCGTTACTAATTTTGGTAATGCTGTTACCGGTTTATAAGGGCGTCATTCTTAAAATGCTGCCGTTTGATAATAAGTCTGAGCTGCAAATTGTGGTCGATATGCCAGACAATGCAGCTATGGAAGAAACGCAGCGACTGCAGGTTGCGTTAGGTAATTATTTAACCACCGTGGACGAAGTGGAAAGCTGGCAAGCGTATGCGGGTACGGCATCTCCTATTAACTTTAATGGCTTGGTGCGTCAGTACTATCTGCGGAGTCAGCCTAATCAGGGTGACATTCAGGTGAACCTGAAAAATAAAGAGGAGCGTGAGCGAGCTTCGCACGATATTGCTCGTGATATACGCTCGTCGTTGACCGATATAGCTAAGCCTTTTGGAGCCGCTATAAAAGTCGTTGAAGTGCCCCCGGGGCCACCAGTGTTAGCGCCAATAGTCGCTGAAATTTATGGCGGGAACGCAGAGCAGCAAATAGAGCTCGCGGAAACCATTTTGGCGAAAATGTCAGACACCAAGGGGCTTGTCGACAAAGACTCGACAGTAACCGATGACGTTGGTCGCTGGTTCCTGAAGGTTGACCGTCAACGTGCGGCACAACTGGGCGTTTCCCAACAGCAGGTGACTCAGTCATTAACACTGCTTGTTAATGCGCAGCCAGCAGGATACTTACATAAAGACACAGCGAAGTATGCGGTACCTATATTGGTACAGTTAAATGAAGGCGCTAAAGCACAGAAACAGCAGATACTGTCGCTCAATGTTCGATCACAAAACGGTGCTATGGTGCCAATATCGTCGTTTGCTTCTTTGGAAACTGAAAAGTGGCAGGGCAGTCGTTACCACAAAGACTTACAGCCGGTGACCTACGTGCAGGCAAATATGGCGGGGGAGACGGACTCACCCATATACGGCATGTTTGAGCTGGTTTCGTTAATTGATGAACTGGAGCAGCCGCCGGAGCAGTTCTTTATAAATCAACCTTCCGCAAACGGGCCTGTTGCTATTAAGTGGGACGGTGAGTGGCAAATTACCTACGAAACCTTCCGAGATATGGGAATTGCGTACAGCGTGGGTATTTTCATGATATTCGTGTTGCTGGTTGCTCAATTCCGCTCGTATTTGATGCCGTTAATTATTATGTCGCCAATACCCTTAACCCTGGTTGGTATATTGCCGGGTCATTGGCTGCTGGGGAAAGAATTCACGGCCACCTCCATGATAGGCATGATCGCCCTGGCTGGCATTATTGTGCGCAACTCAATTTTGCTGGTGGTGTTTATTCGTCAGCTTATCGATGAAGGTTACTCACTGGAAGACGCGGTGGTGCTCTCTGGAGCGGTGCGTTTAAAACCTATAGCGTTAACCGCAGTATCAGCAATGATTGGTGCTTACTTCATATTGTCTGACCCAATATTCAATGGTTTGGCTATTTCACTGATGTTCGGTCTGGCGGCATCGACACTGTTAACGGTGTTAGTTGTTCCTCTGTTGTACTACGGACTCTACGACTATTTAGCCGATAGCAAAAAAACATAATGTTGATGCCTGTCTAAATCCTTATTTCTGGCTAATACTAAACTGAGTATTGGGTCAGTAAATAGGAGACCATTATGAAAAGAGTAGAAGGTAAAGTCGCCATTGTAACCGGTGGCGCGCTGGGTATTGGCCGAGCGGCCTGCCTGGAATTAGCAAAAGAAGGCGCCAAAGTGGCTGTAACAGACATTGTGGACGCCGAAGGGCAAAAAGTCGTTGATGAAATTAAAGGTCTTGGCGGTACCGCCAAATATTGGCATGTCGATACAGCTAATGAAGACGAAGTAAGTCAGGCGTTTGTAGAGATCGCGAAGGAATTCGGGTCAATCGATGTTTTAGTCAATAACGCGGGCATTGCTGGGGTTAATAAGCCCACCCACGAAATTACCAAAGACGAATGGGACAAAGTCATTAACGTAAACGTCAGTGGTGTTTTCTATTGCACGAAACACGCTATTCCGGCCATGAAAAAAGCCGGCGCGGGTAGCATTATTAACCTCTCATCCATTTATGGAATGATAGGCGCTGCTGACTTACCGCCTTACCATGCCTCTAAAGGTGCGGTCAGGTTAATGAGTAAAAACGACGCACTCATTTACGCCAAAGATAAAATCCGAGTGAACTCAATACATCCGGGCTTTATCTGGACGCCACTTGTTGAGCAGCTGGGTAAAGAGTCAGCTGAAGGAGTCGATGCGTTTAGAAAACAGTTGGATAGCTTACACCCGATTGGCCATGTCGGAGCGCCTGAAGACATTGCTTACGGTGTGTTGTATTTGGCGTCTGACGAGTCCAAGTTTGTGACCGGAACGGAGTTAGTGATAGATGGCGGTTATACCGCGCAGTAAAGTTACTCAGGTTTGGGAAGAGGCGTCGGGCTAAAACTTAAAAGCTATCTTGTAAATATTTTGATCTGCCTTATTCTAGGGGCTATACAAGTTATAAAACTAAGGCGCTTATTTGCAAAACTTCATTCCCTTTGTCTTACTACTGCTGCTTGTAATGCCGGCCACTGCGCAAGACGTTGTCTTGAAGGTGGGCGTGTACCATAACCCGCCGAAAATTATGTTCGATGAAGACGACGACTTAAGTGGTATTCATGGTGACTTACTGACGGTTATTGCTGAACGCCATGGCTGGCAATTAATTCCGGTGGAATGCGAGTGGGATGAGTGTTTGCGGCAGCTAGAGAGTGGCGACATCGATATAATGCCGGATGTTGCCAAAACAACTGCACGCAACGAATGGATGTCCTTTCATAGTGAGCACGCGCTGCTCAGTTGGTCACAAATTTATGCCGATGAAAAAGAAGGCATCACCAGCGTTCTCGACTTAGACGAAAAAAAGGTCGCGGTGCTGAAAGGCTCCGTTCAGGAAGAATACCTGCGCGATATTATCGCAAGTTTTGAGTTATCGACGGAACTGCTTCCGGTTAACTCGTTTGCGGAAGGCTTTGACGCTGTTAAGGCGCAAAAAGCTGATGCGGTTGCGACTAACCAGTTTTTTGGTAATCAGCAGGTGGTGTCTCGCCGGCTCACTATGACGCCTATTATGTTTTTGCCCAATAAGCTTTACTTTGCGATGCGCAGCGGCAGTGAAGGTGAGGTTCTGGACGCTATTGGTAGAGAAATTCGTCAGCTAAAAGCCAATAAACAGTCGGAATACTACCAAATCATTAAAAATTGGAGCTCGAAGCAACAGCCACTTCATATTCCGACTTATGTGTGGTGGCTGTTTGGCTTGTTGGCGTTGGGGTTAGGTATTGGTCTGCTATTTAACTACGAGTTACGTAAAAAAGTGCGGGAGAAGACGTCCCAGTTAAAAGAGAGCAAGCAGCGGTTAGATACTATTTTAGGAAGTGTCGATGCTTATATTTTTATCAAGAATACCGAGCTGCGCTATGAATACGTGAATCAGCGAGTGGCGGACCTGTTTGGCAGAGAAGCGGAAGAGATTCTTGGCAAGGATGACTACGACTTATTTGATAAGACCACAGCAGATGAGCTGGTTGAATTAGACAGAAAAGTGCTTTCCACCCGTGAGCGTTCTGCGCAAGCCGAGGTGAATTATCTGCCGGGCGACAAAACACCGCACCACTACTGGTCGGTTAAAGTTCCCTTATACGATTCTAAAGACGATTTGGTGGGGGTTTGTGGCATTTCTACCGATGTATCCGAATACAAACAAATGAAAGAGGAGCTCGACACCTTAGCTTACTTCGATCAGCTGACGGGCCTTGGCAATAGACGTTTTATGCTCGACAGATTACGCCAGGGCCTGAAGCGATACGCTAAAGAACAAAGCGATGGCGCATTGATTTTGCTCGATATTGATCATTTCAAACACCTGAATGATAGACGGGGTCATGGCATTGGTGACGAGTTGCTTGTTCAGTTTGGCCAACGTTTGGAAAAAGAGCTACGCCAGCAAGACGACGCGGGTCGTCTCAATTCTGATGAGTTTATGGTGTTCTTGCGGCAACCACGCGATGGTACCGATGTTATGGTCGAGGAGTTAAGAGACCGATTAACGAGCTTATTGAACAAGCTGACGGAACCCTATGTCCTGGATGGTGAGGAAGAGCAGATTTCAGTGAGTATGGGGGTTGTGCTGTTGTCCGATGCTGCGTCGGAGAAAGAGATTCTGCAAGCGGTTGACCTAGCATTAACCCAGGCGAAAGAGGCCAGTGGCCCGCACTTGCAGTTCTTTAATGTGGGGTTACAAAGACGGTTTTCGTATCAGCAAGCGCTGTTGTCTGCACTAAGAAAGGCAATAACTCAGGAAACACTGCAGGTTTATTATCAGCCGCAATACGAGCGTATTAGCGACTCAAGCAAAATAACCTGCATGGGGTATGAAGCCTTAGTGCGTTGGCATGATGACGAGCTAGGGTGGGTGTCTCCTGGTGAGTTTATTCCACTGGCTGAAAGTGAAGGCTTAATGCGCAGTATTCATAAGCTTGTGGTAAAAAGAACGCTCGCGGACACACCGACGCTGCAGGCCCTAAACCCAGAGCGGCCAATTAGGGTGGCTATTAATGTCAGTGCCAGCCAGTTTAAACACAGCAAGTTTGTTGAAGACATGAATGAGCAAATGAAAATAGCCGGGGTGTCGGGCTCTGCCATTGAGCTGGAAATTACTGAAAGCTTGCTGATAGATGATATTGAAAAAACGGCGAAAACCATGCGTCAGTTAAAAGACTGCGGTATCACCTTTGCGCTCGATGATTTTGGAACTGGCTACGCCTCGCTGGGTTACTTAAAAGAGTTACCGCTGAACCGCCTTAAAATTGACCAGTCATTTGTGCAGGATCTTACACAAGACAATAGCGACACGGCGATAGTAGAAACCATTGTGGCGTTGGGACAAAGTCTGGATATGGAGGTTATTGCGGAGGGCATAGAGACGGAAGAACAGCTGAGTAAGCTCGAAGCACTCGGCTGCTCACAATTTCAGGGGTATTACTTTTCGCGCGCCGAGCCCTTGCATGCACTAACCAATGCAGAGGAAACGACATAATGCTGGTGTCTTTTCTTTGCAACTCAATCATTGTGGGGTTAGCGGTACTGTTTCATTATGAGGCGTTAAATCGTATCGGGCGGCTAATTGCTCATATGCGGGTTTTCACGCAAATTCGTATTATGTTTGGTGTCTTTCTCGCACTTATCGCCCATACCGTTGAGGTCGCTATTTTTGCGGTCGCTTATTACCTGATGCACCATCGAGATGGCTTTGGCGATTTAACAGGCAATTTTGACGGCAGCTTTTTGGACTCGCTGTATTTTTCCTTTACGGTTTTTACTACTGTCGGCTTCGGTGACATAGAGCCAACCGGAGCGTTACGCTTTTTAACTGGCATTGAAAGTTTAACGGGCCTTGTTCTTATTACCTGGACGGCATCTTTCCTGTACGTTGAAATGCAGCGCTACTGGCATCGATAGCAAAAGCGACAACTGAAACATTTGCTAACAGAAGCTGGCTTCTCTCGTTATACAAAGCGGTGTATCTTTATAGGCAGGCATGGCAGCTTGAGACACTAAAATTATGATGCAGGAAACATTAAAAGTTCTGGTAGTTGATGACGACGCACGGCTTCGTAGCTTGCTTGAGCGCTATTTAACGGAGCAAAACTTTATCGTTCGCGTTGCGCAGGATTCTGACCAGATGGACCGTTTACTGACGCGTGAAAACTTCCATTTGATGGTGCTTGACCTCATGCTGCCCGGAGAGGATGGCCTTTCTATTTGTAAGCGTTTGCGTAACGAAGGTAATAATATTCCCGTCATTATGCTGACAGCCAAAGGCGACGAAGTTGATCGCATTATTGGTTTGGAATTGGGAGCGGATGACTACCTTGCTAAGCCCTTTAACCCGCGTGAATTATTAGCACGTATTCGAGCAGTATTGCGCCGTCGTGGCTCAGAGGCCCCTGGCGCTCCGTCGCAGGAAGATCAAGAAGTCGAGTTTGGTGAGTTTCGACTTAACCTGGGCACTCGCGAAATGTTTCATGGCGATACACCCATGCCGTTGACCAGTGGTGAATTCGCGGTACTTAAAGCCTTAGTGACTCATGCCCGCCAGCCGTTGTCTCGTGACAAACTCATGCACTTGGCGCGCGGCCGTGACTACAGCGCCCTTGAGCGTTCTATCGATGTGCAGGTATCACGCCTACGCCGCATGTTAGAAGAAGACCCGACTAAGCCACGCTACATTCAAACGGTGTGGGGACTGGGCTATGTCTTTGTTCCTGACGGTCAACTGAAAAGCTAATGAAGCTGTTTCCAAAGTCAGCGTTTGCCAGAACGGTTGCGCTGCTTGCACTAATTTTGCTGATAAACCAGGTCGTTTCTTACGTCATGGTCAGCAACTATGTGGTTAAGCCTTCCATTGAGCAAATTAACGAACTTGTTGCCAAGCATATTCGAACTATGTTTATTCCTCGCCAGCACTCGCCTGAAACCGAGCGCGAGCTTATCGAGCGTTACCGCGAAGAAACAGGTATTGAGATATTCAATGATTCGCAAGCCAGAGAAAATGGTCTGATTAACTCAACCTATTACGGTTATTTGTCAGACGATATGAGCTTGATGTTAGGCGGCGAAGCTATTGTGCGCGTATCTCAGGGCAATGAGTTTTTTATCTGGGTGAAGCCGCCAAAAGCTCCGGACTTTTGGATACGAGTGCCTTTAGAAAGTATGCAAAAAGGGCAGTTTTCACCACTAATTATGTATTTGCTGCTTATTGGCGTGTCGAGCGTTTTAGGCGGCATGCTGTTTGCGAACTGGTTAAACCGACCGTTAAAAGCACTGGAAGAATCGGCACGTAAAGTTGGTAGAGGCGAGTTTCCTGAACAGCTGCAAGAGAAAGGCGCTAGCGAAGTGATGGCTGTGACCCGGGCGTTTAACCATATGTCAAAAGGCATTCGTGAGCTGGAAAACGATCGCAACCTTCTGATGGCGGGGGTTTCCCACGATTTACGCACACCGCTGACACGCATTCGGCTGGCGGCAGAAATGATGCCCGAAGACGATACGCTGGCACAGGGCATTGTTGAAGACATCGATGATATGAACGACATTATCGATCAGTTCATTGACTATGTTCGCCTCGACCAACAAGAGAAAAGCAGCCGGGAGTCATTGAATGAGCTGATAGAGCAAACTGTTGCCAATGTACCTGACAGTTGGGAAAAGCATTTTGAGCTGGCGTTGGGTAATTTACCCTTAGTTTGGCTGCGGCCTTTGTCTATGAAGCGCGTCATTGTGAACTTACTGGAAAACGCAGAACGTTACGGTAAGCAAAACGTATTAGTCAGTTCCGGATACAATAAAAAACAAAAAAGCGTATGGTTTAGCGTCAGTGATGATGGCCCTGGCATTCCCGAAGAGCAACAAGCGAAGTTATTTCAGCCCTTTATGCAGGGCGATAAAGCTCGTGGTGGCGTAGGCTCCGGGCTGGGCTTGGCAATTATTAAGCGTATCGTTGACCGTCACGATGGCTGTATAACATTAACAAACCGCCCGGAAGGCGGTTTGTGTGTACGTATTGAGTTACCTCTGCAGGCGGTTTCAAAAGTTACAAAGCAAGCCGATTAATACCATTCAAGGCAGCTACTCGATACGCTTCTGCCATGGTTGGGTAGTTAAACGTGGTATTCACAAAGTAGTCGATAGTGTTGCCGCCGTTTTTCTGCTCCATAATAGCCTGACCAATGTGAACAATTTCCGATGCTCGTTCACCAAAGCAGTGCAGCCCCAATAACTCACGAGTCTCACGATGAAAGAGAAGCTTCAGGCAACCGACGTCAGCGCCGGAAATTTGCGCACGAGCAAGGTGTTTGAATTGAGCCCGACCGACTTCATAAGGCACTTTCATTTCTGTTAACTCTTCTTCCGTTTTACCGACTGAGCTAATTTCAGGAATGGTATAAATGCCCGTGGGTATATCACTGACTAAGGCTTTGTCGCTTTCGCCATTAATAATTGCGGATGCACAAATACGGCCTTGATCATATGCTGCGCTGGCTAAGCTTGGGTAACCAATAATGTCGCCCACTGCATAAATGTTGTCGACCGAGGTTTGGTAGTTTTCATCGACCTCCAGTTGGCCGCGATAGTTTGGCTCCAGTCCAACAACATCACAGTCCAGATCCTCAATATTACCCGAGCGGCCGTTGGCGAATAGTAAGCAGTCTGCGGCCATGGTTTTACCTGATTTGGTTTTCAGTACGACCTTGTCGTCGTAGCCGGTAATGCTTTCATACTCTTCGTTATGGCGAATAACGACGCCGCTGTTACGCAAGTGATAACTTAGCGCGTCGGATATCTCCGCATCTAAGAACGAAAGTAGTCGGTCGCGTTGGTTTATCAGGTCGACTTTAACGCCCATGCCGCGGAAAATACTGGCGTACTCACTACCGACAACACCGGCACCATAAATTAAAATGGTTTTTGGTTCGTGCGACAGTGACAAAACTTTGTCAGAGTCATAAATACGTGGGTGATCAAAGTCGATATCTGCCGGGTGATAGGGGCGCGAGCCTGACGCAATAACCACGTGCTGCGTAATCAGATCGTCAACGGAGCCGTCGAGTTTTGTCACACGAATACGGTTTTTGTCTAAAAATGACGCCGTACCGTGTACAACAGTAACCCCGTTACGGTCATAAAAAGAGCTGCGCAATTTTACTTGCTTGCGAATAACAGACTCTGCGTAGTGCAGAATATGACTAAAGGTCATGCCGCTTTGCCAGCCCGGGCCTGAGAACAGTGGGTTATTGTTGTATTCAATGAGTCGGCTAACCGAGTGACGCAATGCTTTAGAAGGAATGGTTCCCCAGTGAGTACAGCCGCCGCCCAGCGCTTTATGACGCTCGACAATGGCGACGTTATAACCACTTTTGGCAAGTTGCATTGCGGCGCCTTCACCGCCGGGCCCCGTACCTATTACAACAACATCAAATTCAGTTTCCGTCTCGGGTTTTTGGCCTGTCATAATGCTCACTTCTATATTCGCTACAATGGCTTGAATACTAGCACTCATTCTAAAAACCGTAAATTCAGACTGTTTTCTGTACGCAGAGTCGTTATAGTAAAGAGAGACAATGACTTGGATGGTTGTATGACAAAGAAGCAAGTCCCTCAAATTTTATCCCGTCGCGTGGTGGCTCAAAGTCGGCTGCTGCGCATTGAAGCGGTCGACTTAAAGTTCAGTAATGGTGAGCAGCGCCAGTTTGAGCGCATGAAAGGTAGTGGTCGTGGTGCCGTTATGATTGTACCTTGCCTAGACGAAGATACCTTACTGCTTATTCGCGAATACGCAGCTGGCTCACACGATTACCAACTGGGCTTCCCCAAAGGGCTGATTGACCCGGGTGAAACGCCGGAAGAAGCGGCGCAGCGAGAGTTAAAAGAAGAAGTTGGCTATGGTAGCCATAATCTGGAGTTTTTAACGGAAGTATCGATGGCCCCGCAGTTCTTCTCAGCAAAAATGCATATATTCGTGGCAACCGACCTTTATCCTGAAAGTTTGCCCGGCGATGAGCCGGAGCCCTTGGAAAAAGTCACCTGGGCGGTAGATGACGCAGACAACTTATTAACTCAGCCGGATTTTACTGAAGCTAGAAGTGTGGCAGCGCTATTAATGCTACTGAGAAAGCGGGGGCAGTCAGCCAATGCTTGAGACACTCAAAGCTATCGCGAAAGAAGCCGGCGAAGTCATTATGACCATGTACGAGCGCCGTGACTACAAAACCTCGGAAAAACACGATGATTCCCCGGTGACGACCGCGGATATCATCGCCAGTGAACTGATTGAAGACCGGTTAAAACAGCATTTCCCTCACATTCCGGTGTTGTCAGAGGAAAGTGACCACGAGAATTACAACGAACGGCGCAAATGGTCGTCGTATTTTCTCATTGATCCTATCGACGGTACGCAAGAGTTTATTGCACGCTCTGGTGACTTCGCCGTTAATATTGCCTACGTGTCTAATAACGAGCCTGAAATGGGCGTCATTTTTTGGCCGGTTGGTGAGGCAATCTATTACGCAGAAAAAGGCCGGGGCGCTTATAAAGAAGATGCTGTCGAGCGGCAGAAAATTTCGGTGCGTCAGCTGCAAAACCCGGAATCTGACCCTTTGATTATTGCCATAAGTCGCCGTCAGGCAAGAGAGCCGGTGTTAAGCCGTATGCAAACACAGCGTGATATTCAGCCACTACCGACAGGCAGCTGTTCCTTAAAGTCGTGCTTTATTGCCGAGGGCAAAGCCGATTGCTTTTTACGACTAGGGCCGACCGGAGAGTGGGACACAGCCGCCTCGCAAGTGATTGTTGGTGAGGCGGGAGGTCGTATTGTAAATGAGAACTTTGAGCCGATAACTTACAACCGAACGGTCAGTTTGCTGAACCCAAATTTTTTAGTGTTGGGTGATCAAAATGTTCCCTGGGAAGAGGTGTTTATTGCTCGTCGTCCGCGTTTCCGGTGACGCTGTCTTTGGGCACTACGTCGACGCTTTCGTGTAGCTCTGAGAAGACAATAACGGCTTCTCCACTTTTCACCTGCTTTCGGAGTTGCTCGACTTTGGCGTCAAACGACATTTCCTGCGAGCCGTAGTCGGTGCCTTCACGCAGCACCACGGACTCAAGCAGGTTGTTCAAGGTTTCAGTGTCCACTTCTTGCCATGGAATAATCATAAGCTCTCCTGTTTAGTCGTTCTCTGACTGAAGCTCTTCGGTCAACTCGGCCAGTGACTCTTCTGCTTCCATCCAGGTTTCTTCTAATTCACTCAGCTCTTTTTGTGCCGCCGTTTGTTTGTCTAACAACGCCTGTAAGTCGGCTTTGCGGTCGTCGTTATAAAGACTGTTATCGGACAGCTGGTCATGAAGCTCTGCTAACTCGTTTTCTAAGATTTGTATGCGCTTTTCGGCTTTTTCAATGGTCTGGCGCAGGGGCTTAGTCTTTTGACGCATTTCCGCTTCTTTGCGCTTTTGTTCTTTGCGGTTATCGCGCTGACGACTAGGCGCTGTTTGCTCTGAGCGTTTGTCACTGGCGGCACGCTCCTGCAACCAGGCATGATAGGCATCCAAGTCGCCATCGAAGGTCTCCGCCTTTTTATCGGCCACCAGACAAAACTCATCGACCGTCGTGCGTAGCAGGTGACGATCGTGCGACACCACAATTAAAGCGCCTTCGTATTCCTGTAAGGCCGCAACCAGAGCGTCGCGAAGTCCTAAATCTAAATGGTTGGTAGGCTCATCGAGCAGCAATAAATTAGGTCGCTGATAAATAATGAGCGCCAACGCTAAACGCGCTTTTTCACCCCCGGACATAGGCTCAACCGAGCGTGTTGCATGGTCACCGGAAAACCCGAAACCACCCAAAAAGTCCCGTAGTTTTTGTTCGCTGGCGGTGCTGTCCATACGTTGCAAATGCAACAGCGCCGATGCTGACATATCCAGAGTTTCGAGCTGATGCTGTGCAAAATAACCAATACGCAAGCCCGGGTTCGCAATACGTTCGCCGGCCATGGGCTCAAGCTCTCCGGCAAGGAGTTTAATTAAGGTCGACTTACCCGCACCATTACGGCCAAGCAGCCCTAAGCGCGTGCCCGGCACCAAGTTCAGCTTAATATGTTCCAGAATGGTGGTGTCGCCGTAACCGGCTTTTGCATCGCGGAGTGTCAGTAATGGGTTCGGCAGCTTTTCCGGCTCTAAAAAGTGAAAGTCGACACCGCTTTCAGCACGAAGAGGCGCCTGCGTTGGTAATTTTTCAATGGCCTTCAAGCGGCTTTGCGCCTGCTTAGCTTTACTGGCTTTATAGCGAAAGCGGTCAACGTACTTTTGCAAGTGCTGGCGCATGACCTGCGCTTTTTCAAATTCACTTTGTTGTTGGGCTAAGTGCTCAGCGCGCTGGCGTTCAAATTGAGAGTAGTTGCCTTTATAGGTATTCAGCTTGTTATGTTCAATATGGACAATGTCAGTGGTTACCGAATCCAGAAAGTCACGGTCGTGCGAAATAAGAATCAGCGTTCCTTCGTACTGTTTCAGCCAGCCTTCCAGCCAGAAAATAGCGTCGACGTCGAGGTGGTTGGTAGGCTCATCGAGCAGCATTAAATCAGCGCGGGCTATCAGCGCTTGCGCCAGGTTTAGTCGCATACGCCAGCCACCGGAAAAGGCTTTCACTGGTTGTTGCAGTTGCGACTGAGTAAATCCCAGCCCGGCCATAAGCGAGGCTGTGCGAGCTTGTATGTCGTAAGCGCCAATAGCCGCCAGTTTGTCGTGGCAGTGCGCAATTTGTTCGCCGTTGTTAGAAGCTTCCGCAGTGGCCAATTGTTCTTCCAACGCGCGAAACTCTGTGTCTCCGTCCATGACATAATCAATCGCGGACTTCTCGAGTGCAGGGGTATCCTGTGCGACGCTGGCTATGCGCCATTCTGCGGGAACATGTAAGTCGCCCGTGTCGGCATGCAGCTCGCCCCGCAACATTGAAAACAGTGACGACTTACCGCAGCCGTTGCGGCCCACCAGACCCACTTTGTGGCCGGGAAAAACTTGTAAGTCACTGTCCTCAAATAAAACATCGCCACCACGCATTAGGCTGATGCTTTGCGCTCGAATCATAAATCACTCTGCGTTATCATTAGTTACGTTGCAGCCAATTCTAACACAGGAGTTGTCGTGGCTAGACAAAAGAAACGATTTATCGCTGGCGCAGTGTGCCCAAAATGTGAGGCCATGGACACACTCATGTTGTTTATTGAAAACGATATTGAGCAGGTGGAATGCGTGCAGTGCAAGCACCGCTTTAGCGAACCTAAAGAGCAGGGCGGTGGCAGCGAGCGCCAGTTTGATCAGGTCATTGGTGTTTTCAAACCCGATTAGGCGTCGCGGGGTAAGCCTTTTTCTACCGCACGCACCAATCGTTTCAGCTGTTTAGTAACCTCTGCAACACCGGTGCGCTGACGCTCCAATGCCCAGTCGATGTGCTCTCGCACCATGTCGGTTACGCCTTCGGTTTTATTCTCTAGCGCTTCTATAATGGCGGCATCTGAGGGCGCGTTACCTAAAGCCACGGCCAGGTTACGCAGCCAGCATTCATAACCTATTCGACGAATAGGCGAGCCTTGTAAATTGTCCAGAAACTGTTGTTCAGTCCAGGCCCAAAGCTCGAGTAACTGTGGCGAATGCAGTTCTTGTCTGGGACTAAAGTCGTTTTCGTCGGTGAGTTGGGCGTAGCGGTTCCACGGGCAAATGAGCTGACAGTCGTCACAGCCGTAAATACGATTACCAATAAGCGGGCGAAACTCTTCAGGAATGGCGCCGCGCAGCTCAATGGTTAAATAAGAAATACAGCGCCGTGCGTCCAACTCATAAGGAGCGACAATGGCCTGAGTTGGACAAATGGTCATACAGGCGGTGCAGCTGCCGCAACCTTCCTCAACAGGCTCATCGACCGGTAGTGGTAGGTTAATCAACAGCTCACCTAAGAAAAACCAGGAGCCACTGTCTCTGTCTAAAATGAGTGTGTGTTTACCTGTCCAGCCTAGCCCGGCCTTTTCCGCTAGCGGTCTTTCCATAATGGGGGCTGAGTCAACAAAGGGGCGAAAGTCGGCGCCGTCAAACTCTGACTGTATTCGGTCACCCAGTTGTTTTAAGCGTTTACGCATGAGTTTGTGGTAGTCCCGCCCTAATGCATAACGGGAAATATAGCCTTTGCTGCCATCTTTTAGCGTCTTTGCAAAGCCGGCTTCAACGGGTAGGTAGTTCATACGCACGGAAATAGCTCTGACCGAGCCTGGATGCAGATCCGCCGGACGCGCCCGCAGCATGCCGTGGCGCTCCATAAAGTCCATTTCGCCGTGATAGCCATTGTCCAGCCACTGCTGTAAAGTGGCTTCATGTTTACTAAGATCTAAGTCAGTAATACCCACTTTTTGAAAACCCAGCTCGGCGCCCCAACGCTTAATATCATCGGCCAGCTGTTGATAGTTAATGGAATTGGACATGGTCAGGAGTAGCTATGACGGCAATTGATAACGTCAGTTTAGCACAACGCGTGTACACCGTGGAACAGGTACAAAAAGGCGAAAAACCAGCGGCTGAAGCGTGCTCAATAAGCATGATGCAACTGATGTCTGCTGCCGGAGCAGCTGTGTTTAAACACTTACAGCAGGATGTAAAAGCACCGGCGAAAATAGCGGTATGCTGTGGTGAGGGCAATAATGGCGGCGACGGTTACATTATTGCTCGGCTGGCGCAGGAAGCCGGGTATCAGGTAGACGTATTTGCCCTATCACCGAACAAGACTATTTCGTCCAAAACGGACAATAATGGGGAGCGCGCACGTTTGGCCTGGCGTGACAGTGGAGGCCAGGAAAAGGCGGTTAATGACTGTGAACCGCAGCGTTACGATATAGTTGTCGATGCGCTTTTCGGCGTTGGCCTTAACCGCGCTCTTGAAGGCGCTGCGGCTGCGCTTGTCCAGACCTTAAATGAGGCT
>CESK01000266.1_pt1 | contig 64294 bp, 80 predicted proteins | sample 531091 | NCBI WGS metagenome assembly CESK01 (sample SAMEA2621271, study PRJEB7988) | marine metagenome | biome: marine biome (ENVO:00000447); feature: surface water layer (ENVO:00002042); material: "saline water (ENVO:00002010), including plankton (ENVO:xxxxxxxx)" | depth 5 m
TGCTAAAAGATTAGCAACTGTAATTTTTTTGTTTGTTGTAGTATCCAAATCATAAATAAGAAGCGAATCATTAGAGGCTGCGGTAGCACCTAAAGCTGTTTGTCCTACAATATCAAGACCTACTTTAGGAATAGGTCCAGTACCACTGGTAACTTTAATACCTAATTCTTCACTAACAGTTGCTGCCCCAACTTCAGTAATATCTCCTTGTGGTGCTAAATCAGCAATGCTTTGAGCAGTTACTTTTTTAATAGCGTTGGCATCATTAACATCTGCGATAGCAATAAAATCGTTAGCAGCTACAGTCCCCGCAGTAAAACTACCAATAGGGAATCCTATTTCAAGAGTATCAGTGTTTTTACCTTCTGTAGTAATACCAAAGACTCCACTAAATGTAGCAGTGTCGCCATCATCTATATCTTGATTAGTTCCAGTGTCACCAGCAAGAACCCATTTAGTATAGCTACTTCCTGAAGCAGAAATTGTAATTGTTCCATCAGGATTAGAAACTGTAGATACACCTGATCCACCTACAAGTGAAAGAGTTTCACCGTTTGTTATTGTGGTAGTTGCGGTATTAGTGTCGGCAGAAACGGTAAAGCTACTCATTGTGCCCGCACCTATGTCTGTTAAGATTTCAGCTTTTGTTCTTCTTTCAATTAATCCTGATGTTGATACTAATATACCATCATATCCATCGTTAGCATCAGCGTTAATTGTTGCGGTTACTGTACCATCTATATTAAGTGCGTTTAAAAATTGTATTGCCATTTCTTTTTTATTTTTTTTAGTTAAATATTGCTACGCCAGTAAAATTACTTGTAAAATCTAATCGTACCTGGCTCACATTTAAATACGTTACTTTGCATTCAATCTCTTCAGTAGGTGCTGCGGTCGTCCCTAAACTTACACTTACGGCTGGAAATTTATTTAGTCCGTGTGTCACCGTGTAACTATTGTTTCCAGTGAGTTGGGCACTTACTTCATTCTTATCCCCGCTACCACTACTATGATTTAGCAAAGATATAAAATAATCTTTATCTTCATTTAAGCTACCGTTACCCGCAACGTAAGTTAAATTCACTTCCCAAAACAACGGTTCACCCCCTTTAACATTGGCAGCCGTCCATGTGTATATAGCCCAATTTGTAATGTCATCACACTGGGTAAGTAATACTTGAGAACCTACCAATGGTGAGGTATACCAAGTTGATACATTTAATGACAACCCACCTTGATTTTCTGCATACTGACTAAAAACAAGTTGAGTTATTCCAGATAATGATTGTGATACTGCTCCACCTCCAGGAAGAGTAATACTCATAGCTGGGCGTAACCCTACACCTTTTGTACTATATTGATATCTCAATAGTTGAGATTCTGCCCCTACTTTATTTATAAAGTTAGCGACATCTTGAGCTGTAAAGTTTTTGGTTTGAAAATCGTTTTGAGAATCCGATCCAATCCACTTATCAGCACCAACGACATTAGTATCATTAACGTATGTACTTATTCTTGCCATTAATTATTTTTTTATTGATTTGCCTTTTTCATAACTACGTCCTCCGAAATATGCCGCGGTAATTGTAATAAGCAACATTTTCAAAAGTTCCTTCCATTCATCATCAACTGCAAAGTTAATAAATCCTGAGTCAATAAAGATAAGCACAACTGTGGATACAAATAAAAAAATTAAGGTTAGAGGTCTTACTGATTTTGACAACTTATTGTCCGATGCCATATCTGACTTCCACCTCTCAGTAACATTTTTTTGTTGCTCAGATTCTGCTTGTATAAAAATCTGAGTCATCTCTTTTTCAAACTGAGCTTTCTCATCTTTGGTTCTAACAAACTTATCTACCACGTTGGTTAGTTTATCTGCTACACCACCTGCAGCTCCTCCAAATATTTTAGCTAAAATTTCTTTCATAATATTAACATTTCCATCTTCTTCGAGCTTGTCTTATTCTCGAATTAGGGTTATTTCTTGTTTTTGCACTACTTCTTTTTAACTGACCTAAACTTCTTGCACAATAAGACTTACGTCTTTTAGCAGATTTAGAACCTTTTTTTACTTTACCAGTAACAGCTCCTTTTAATTTTGAACCAGGATTAGCACGTCTATACGCAGCTATTCCTTTCTTGGTCATTCCAGCTCCAGATTTTGTAGGTCGATAGTTTGCACCTTTTCCTTTTGTGGTTCTTCTTATTGCCATTATCTTACGCCTTTTACATTTCTAACAAACTGTTTTCCTTTAGCTCCTTCTCTTTTCTTTTTTTTTGCAGTAGCTCTAAGTTTACTTTTTGATAATCTTCTGGCTTTTGCTAATGGCAAACATCTATCTGGGTTCTTCTTGTTTTTAGAAGTACCACACTTGCCTTTGATTTTTCCATCAGTGCCTATTCGAACCCAATTCTGTTCACGCCATTTTTTTAATTCACCCACTACTTTTTCTTTTTCTTTTTTCTATTACTCATTTTGTTTAAGGCAACTTTCTTTGCAACTTTTTTAAAAACTTTTTTACCAATTTGAACAATGCCTTTACCCGCACCTCCGACCAGTCCTAAACTACCAGAAGCTCCATATCTTTTTTTATGAGAAGCTGGAACAGGTAATATTTTACCTTTCGATTTTTTTTTAGGATACGCCATTATTTGTTTGTTTTTATCTTAGTGCCTTTTGGTGTTTTTAATCCTTTTTTATTTTTTTGATAAAAACTAATTCTTGAATCTTTTTCAGCTTGAGCTTGTCTTCTTTTTCTTTTTTTACCAAGAACATTAGAAACATAAATACTATCACCTTTTGTTTTAGGTCTTCTCAAGCCGTACTCTTTAGTTATTCTTTTTATTTTAGAAGCACTAACAGATATTGGTTTTCTATGTGAACCGCCTTTACTTAATTTGCTCATTTTTTCTTTTTGTTTTTCATTTTTGCACCAGCTATTCTATCAGCCTTTGTGATGCCTGGGTTATTATCAATGCCAGCTTTTACACTTAGCATACCAAACTTATCAATGTCTCGGTTTTTAAAACCTACACTATTATAATCTACTTTTTTATTTTTTGCCATAATTAGGATCTTTACAATATTTACTTGCCGCCATATTTGCATAAGCTGACGGATACTTATCAAATGTTCTTTTAGCCCAAGCAATTCCCGCTGGACAAATTTTGTTTCCTTTTTTCTTTGCTCTACCTTTTTTTGCCATTACTTTTCTTTTTTTTAATTATACTTTTGCTTTTCTTTTTTGCATTTTTCATAAATGACTTCTGGTTTTTTCTAACTTTTCCACCAGATCTTTTCTGTCCTTCTTTATAAAAACCGTATAAAGTACTTGCTACTCCAATAGGACCGGCACGTTTAACTACTCTTGTTGCAACCTTTTTCGCCACAGCTTTTGCTAAACCTTTTTTATTTACTGGCATTATATAATTTTATATTTAGTTTTACCTTCTTCTTTATATGCTTTCAAACATCTATTTCTATTCTCTTCTTCAGATACATACGAAACATGAATCCAATTAGGAGATACATCTGTACCAAACTCCCATATAAGCTGATCAAAGTTTAAATTATCTTTAATCCAGTGATACATCTCAGCATTGGTTTTGTAGTTATATACATCATCCAAATCTAAAGCCTGTCCTTTACAATGCTGACTGGAAGCTACCCCACCAATAGATTCATTCAAAGCTACCGATCTGAAAAACGAGTTAACTTTAATCGGTCCTCCTACCCATTCTCTCAACGGTTCAAATATTTTTTCTGCCGTTACTTTCATTACTTCAACTTGTGAAGAATTAGGGGTGTTGTCTATTCCTTTTCTTTTAGCGGTGTTAGAATGAATAGCTTCTGCATAAGTAATATGTTGACTTATTTTCATAATTCAAGGTTAATTCCAAATGTTGATTTATATAATTCTGTATCCCAAAACTTAGTATACTCTCCTTCAATAAAAATACCTAACTTAGAAGTTAGATTCCAACCGAACATTAGTCCGAATTGCATATCATCCCACTGTTCAAGTTTAGAGTCTGGTTTTAATCCTCCCTTACCCCAATTGTTTCTATTTAAATAACTAACTGATTCATCTCCTTTAAAATAAGTGTGATATGGAAGAATATAATTTGCATAAGCATGACACCAGAATTTATCAGTATAAGTATAATAATCAAATCCGACAATAGGGGCGTATTCAGCAAAAGCATCTAATAAATCCCATTGTTCATTATTGTATTGTAGCATTAAATCTCCAAAGACTGTATTTCTAAACTCTAAATCACTATCAGCAACTATATTTCCATCTCCATCAATCCAATACCAGTCATATGTATTGTTGCCAAACTCGTCTTGTTGTGAATAATATATGTCATCGTAGCCATATAAAAAACCTAACTCATACCAGTAATTAACAGGATATTCTTCACCATTTATAATTTCTGTTTCATTTAACCATATTTCAATAGGATTATATCCATAAGCAGTTTGATGTGTACGTGCAATAATTCCAGCAGATATACTAAACTTTTTTCCTATTGGCAACCTTGCTCTTGCTTCTGCACTTTGATATTTAAATCCTACATTACCCTCTTCTCTGGATTCGATTTTAGCAATGTGATACTTACCCGTATGCCTAAGAAAGTAACGGTGATTTGAAAACACCTCACCTCGTTGTCTTTCTTTTTCAAAGTGAAACAAATACTCCCAACCATTTACAGCTGCCGTGGGAGCTGATAGTGCTACATTAGTTTCTGTTCCGTCATAGAAAGGCTTCTCTCTATTTTCATAGTCGAATCTTGCGATTCTCCTAATCCCAATTCCAAGTCTGTAATCGTGAGGAAAATATTCGGTAACATCAATAACTGTAGGTATATCATATAATCCTCCGTCTTCTGGAGGTCTAACAAAATAATCTTTTCTGGAAGTTTCATATGCATTTGAAATATCACCAGCTACATATAGAGTTCCGTATTTAAAAAAATCTTTATAGATGTTTTTAAAAAAATTTTTTGTTTTATACTTTTTTACAATTTTGTTTTCTTGTTCTTTATCAAAATCTATAACTTGAGTTTTAACATCAAAACACGTAAACAAAAAAATAATTAATAATATATATCTCATTTAAAATTTATCTTTAACTAATTTATCTATTTCTTTTTGGATTAACTTTATAGAACCTTCAGGTAACTTCAAAGTTATATCACTCTCTACCTTTACTATAAGTTTTCTATTTTGATATAAACAAACAGTAGGTAAAAATTTTATTTTTTCCTTTTCAAAAATTTTAGGATGTTCCGATAAAGCTAAACGTAATAAGTCTGCTCCTTCTAATTTGCTAATATCTATTTCGTTAGCCTTAACGAAATCGGCAGAGTATTGTACAACAACAATACCGTCTTTATATGATTGAGCAAACGAAAGGGTTGGTATTAATAGTAATATAATAAACCATAGTCTCATCGTTCTTTTGTTATTTCGAAAATCCGATCCTCTAATTTACTTAGAGTTTCTTTCATTTCTTTTACATCTTCCTGAGTTGTCATAATAGCATCACGTATTATTTGATCCTTATAAGTGAACTCAGTTTTAGTAACTTCTGGTTTTGGCATTTCCATTGCTTTCGCAATGTCAGCTTGAAGTACGAAATACATACTACATAGGGAGACAGTAAAGCCTACGATCATTGAGATTGTTTTTAAATCTAATGTAACTTTTGTGTCTTGTCCTATTTCTTGTGCCATTTTACCAGATTGCTATACAGTTATTATCGGCTACGTCAGTTGTTCCAGTTGCAAATAATTGAGTTATTTGTAAAGGAAGATACTCACCTACTGGAAAAGAACTAAATGTTATTATACTTCCAGCTACAGTTTTTACTTTTACGTCTACTCTTAATGTAGATGCATCATTAGAGCCTACATATAATAAACACCCTTCAGAACCATTAATTCTTTGAGAACCATTTGGACCTCCCATAAAGATTAAGTAAACATCATTGGGTGCGTTTTTAAATATGTCTGCACTAAGACTAAGAATAGTTGAACTGTCTACAGCAGTTACTGTAGCAGAAAAACCTGTTGCGGTATTATACACTATATCCCCAATACTCACTCCAGTAAAGTCAGCTGCAACTGCAACTAATTTACCTGCCGAGTCTGCGGAGTTAGGTCCAGTAAGGTTTGGTAATCCAGGGACTGGAATTGGAATTGTGTCACTGGCTATCACTTCAAGTGCTAATCCAGTATTGACGGTTATTTTTGGGTATGCCATTTTTTTTAATTTAGAGGGTTAAAAATCTCTTATCTTTTGTATGGAAACATTCTATTGAGTGAATCCCTACGTTCATTGCATCCGCAATTACCTTTAGTAACTTTGTCTACAACTTTTTTTATGCCAGTTGCTTTCGTGAATTTTTCTACTGTATCACCGAAACCTCTGGAAACTCTGGTTCTTTTCATTTTTTACAAATACATTCTGCCACAGGGCATTCGTTAACATCTACTATTAATTTGGATACTAATAAGTTCCACTTGCATAGAAATTTACACCATGCTTTTTGTATCCAATATCCTATCTTTACAAAAAATTTTCCCATTTATTTTTTTAATTTATTTAAATCAGGAGGCAACCTATCTATTCTTCTCGGAATATACGGCATTTCAATATGTGAAGGTGTCGCTTTTATTTCCGTAGGCTTATTCTCCTTTTTTGCTTTTATTATACTTTCTTTTTTTGCAACTACCTTTTTTTTAGGTGTTGCTTTTTTTTTGCTTTTTGCCATTTAATTTAAATTTAATTACTTTCTTTTTGCCTTACCCTTTACTCTTTTGAGTTTTGGGTTTTTTCTTTTAGCCTTGGCACTTGCTTTTCTTGAAGCCGAAGCTAAAATAGCTGAGGCTGCTTTTTTGGAGTATCCTCCTTTTCTTGCAATTTTGGCTGCTACTTTTTTAAAACTCATAGCTTATTTTCTAAAACTGTGCTTATGAATCTTTTGTACGTGTCTGTAAGACATTCCTTTGTCAGCACCATATGCGTGTCCGTATTTTTTCTTGGACATTGCTTTGCTTTCGTCTCTTCTATCTTTGAAAGATTGAGAGTGTTTTCCTTTATGTCTTCCACCTAATGATTCGTCAAGACGTGAGTTATAACCTTGCTTTTTCATAATTTAAAATTTGTTAATTAATAATAAGAACAAAGATAATAATAAAAATATATTATTATTTAGTTCCATCTGCCATCAAACTCTCTACGTTTTTGTCCACGTATAGAATCTAATTTTTTCTTATAGGCTCTTTTTTCTTTTCTTTTACGTAAAGCCTTTTTAATAATACTTTCCTTTTTCTTTTTCGGTTTAGTTTTTTTAGTAGTGCTTAACTTTTTAGGACCAAGACTTTTCATCTTAGCCATGCTCTTAACTTTTCCTGCACCAGAAGGTTTGGTTCTGGATTTGGATTTGCTTACTTTCTTTTTTCTACCTAAAGCATTAACCGAAACAAAAGTTTCGTTTTTCTTTAACAATTTATTTTTTCTGTCTGGCATTAGTTTCTTCTTCTTCTTCTTCTTCCTCTTCCAGAAGATGGATTAACTGCACATCCTACAACCTTACGGCCTCTGTATATTCTGTTCTTACGAGAACAACCTCTTGCTTTGCCTTCAAGTTTTCTGGCTTTATCAAGTTTGCGTTCCATTTTTTTGATCTTACCTTTGCCTCTGGCCTTATTAGCTTGATCGTACTTTTTATCTGCTCTACGCATTAACCTTTCGTATCTTGGCATAATTTTTTATTTTTTTAGTTTTCTACTTGCTTTACTTATTTTTCTTTTAGCAGCAACTCTTTTTCTTGCCGCAGATTTATAAAGTCGATTAATTTCGGAAACCTTCTTTCTGTCAGAAACAGAAAGTCCTTTTAATTTTTTAGTTCGGAGCACCTCGTATTTTTTTGCACCAAGTTTCTTTTTAAGCTGTGAAGCTAATGTATTTCTTTTAATATCTTTTTTGTCAGCCTTCATAGATTTTCTACTTGCTGCGTTTAATTTACGAACTGCTTTTTTTGTTTTATGTCCTGGCATTATGATCTTTTTTTACGTTTTGGATAACTTCTTTTTGCTGTAACTGCTTTAGCTACATTCTGTATTCCTTTAGCTGCTTTACTTACACTGCCTTTTTTAATTGCACTGTATGTAGACGCGGCTGCCGTGGCTATCTTGCCCAGCTTACTTCCTTTGATTCTGTCTACTTTCTTTTTAACTTTAGCGGCTGCTTTTTTAACTTTACCTACAGCTCTACCTGATCCTGTCTTGCCAGTCTTAATAATTTTACCAGCTCTTTTGGATAAACGTGCAGCTTTATTAGCTTTACCTTTAACTGCTGCTTTTGTAGTTTTTTTTCTTAGTTTGCTTAACCTGCGTTTAGCGGCTTTTGTCATTGTCGGCATATTAGTATTTTTTAGATTTTACTTTCTTACCTACTTTCTTAGCGTAACTTTTTGCAGCTTTTTTTCCTTTAGCTGTATACGAAAACTTTTTCTTTCCTACTTGCGGCATGATATTTTTATTTTAAGTTATATTTGTAACAAAGATACAAATTAATTCTAATGAAATTTAAAGGCGTAACAAACCGATCAAGGACCTCACGCACAAAACCTAATCACGATTATTTAAAATACTGGCGTGTCATAAGGTACTGGGTAAAAGCTAAATACAAGTTAGGCACTCCAGAACTTGAAATGCTTTTGTTTCTATACAGTGAACAAATTTTTAATAAAAGCCAATTCAAACATTATGAAGAATTAATGTCTTGGGATATAAAAAGATTTAATTATTTACTAAAAGAAGATTGGATACATGTATGGAGAAAGCGTAAAGGAAATGAAACAACTTTATATGAATTAACGTATAAAGGAAAAAGAGTAATCAATACTATTTATAAAAAATTAAATGGTGAAGAGATTGCCGAGACCTCAACAAATAATCCCCTATTTAGATTCGATGCTTCCTATATGGATAAAGTTTATAGGAATATGATTGTAGAAATGAATCAAGAAATCAAACAACAATAACTACGTTTCTTTCTTCTATTATTGTAAATGTTTCATCTTCTATTAGCATAGAATGTCCAGATGATTTGTCATAGTAAATAGTGTCACCTTCTTTAATTACTTCAACTCTATTACCTGGATTAATTACTTTACCCTTGTGGTATCTAAAAGATTCAACATCTGCACTGGATAATAAAAGTCCAGAATCCGTTTTGTACTCTTCGTTTATTTTTTTAATTACTATGTATTTACCTATTGCCTGCATGTCTTCTATCTAATTCTTTTTTTATAACTGATTTTTTTCTTTTATAAGATGGGTTAGTATAATATTTTTCCAGTTCTTCTGTAGATGTACTGGCAATAGTATAATGTTTCCATCTCCACTTCTGCATCATCCTACCATTTGCATCTCTTTGGTATTCTTTAGTGCTTGGCTTTAATTTAGGAGACGACATTTTTTTCTTTGTATTTAATTATTCTATATCCTCTGGACTCTAAATACTTTATGTACTCATCTTCTTTTTCTTTTTCTTTTCTGAAAGAACAAAATATTTCATTGTAAATTGGCATAACTTTTATTTTTTAGTTTCTTCTCTATTTCCAATACGTGCATGTGTAACAATTGCGTTAGTGCTTAGTATTGTTGTTGCTACAGAAACTGCATTAATAAGTGCATTCTTTGTAACCTTTAATGGATCAATGATTCCCATTTTGAACATATCTCCATACTCTTCGTTCTTAACATCATAACCGTAGTTCTTTGTTCCGTAAGGACCTACGCCTAAATTTAATGTTACTGACTCAATATCTTTTCCTGCATTAATTAATATTTGGTGCAGTGGTGATCTTATTGCTTCACATATTATATCTACTGCTGCATTGTAATCTTCATTGTCTGATCTATCTGCATCTAAGTCAACAGCTATTTTCCATAATGCTAATCCACCCCCAGGTATTATACCTTCTTCAAGAGCTGAACGAACAGCACACACCGAGTCATCGACTCGGTCAAATTTTTCTTTTTGTTCAACGTCAGAGTTTCCACCTACATATATACAACCGATAGCTCCAGCTAAACTTGCTATTCTTTGATTTATAAATTCAATCTCTGCTGGTCCAGTACAATTACTTTGGTATTCCTTCAGTTCTTGAATACGATTATCAATCTCTTCAGTTAGTGCAGCGTGTTTGATAATAACAGATGAGTTCTTTCCTACTATTATTTTATCTGCGTATCCAAGATCAGATGGTTGTATTAAACTTAAATCGTCCCCAGTTTTTTCTGAATAGTATTTTGCTCCAACAGATATTGCAATGTCTTGCATTAGTTCATGTTGTTTATATCCGAAGTTAGGAGGGATGATGTTACACAACTTTAATCCGTTTCGCATAACATTCGCGGCTAAAGTATTTATAACATTAGTGGAACACGTTCCAATAATTAATAGCTTTTGGTTTTTTTGAATGATTGGTTTTAAAACATTTTCGATTTGTAGTATGTTACTAATCTCAGTATCACAAACTAATACTTTCACATCTTCCAATATACATTCGTCTTTACGTTGGTTATTTATAAATAGGTTTGAAGTGTAACCTCTATCAATTCTAATTCCGTTTGTTACTTCCGCGTATGTCTCGGCATTCATAGATTTTTCTACAGTAACAATTCCACTATGACCAACACGGTTGTATGCATCAGAAATAATCTTACCAATTTCTTTATCACCGTTGGCAGATATAGAAGCAACATCTAATAGTCGAGACTTAGTAATCTTCTTTGATTGTTTTTTTAATTTCGCTAATACTTCCTGGGTTAATTTATTTATATGTTTTATAACTTCAGTAACATTATGTTTTGGTTTTAAAATTTTATCCCCAGCTTTAATAATGTTTTCAGTTAACACAATTGCAGTAGTCGTTCCATCACCCGCAACATTAGCAGTACGAAGTGCTGCATCCTTCATCATTTGGATTGCTAAGTTTTCTACGGCATCATCTAAGTATACCGAGTGTGCAACTGTGACTCCGTCTTTAGTAATTGTTATTCCCGCTAAGTGATCTGTGGATTCTATTAGTACAGTTTTCCCGCGTGGGCCGAGTGTACTCTTTACGGCTTTAGAAATTTTAGAGATTCCTGAAATTAATTTTTCTCGCCCTTCCTTACCGAAGTCGAGATTCTTTGGTATATATCCTTGTGACATTATAGTGAAATTAATTTAAATTAGTTAAGCAAATATATAAAATATAATTTACTCTTTGTGTTTGTTATGTTTGTTTTTTTTTATTTATATAGATATATATATTTATTAACACATATATATATTTATCCCTACTCTTTTTATTATTAAAATGAGCATTTTGAACATAAATAAAATAAAGTATTGATTATCAGTTATTTAACTTGTGTTCGTTTTAAATAAAATAAACACAACTGTGTTTGATACAAACATTAATTACAAAAAAAAAGGAAGCTCAACATGAACCTCCTCTTTTCGCATGATCAAAACAGAACAATCGGGAAAGTTTTAAAACTCGTAAATATCTTTGTCACCATCCATTCGCATCTTGGCTCTTTCGATACCATCTGCTATACAGTCGATCTTGTATTGTTTTTTCATTTGCTGTCTATACATAGCAGCTTGTTCAATACCAGACTTACCTGGTGCAAGTTGATAGTTTACCAGTCTGCCGTCTTTGATGTATAATCCATCGCTAACTTGAAATGCTTTTTTTAGTGCCATAGTTTTTATTTTTTGTAAAGATAATAAATTTTTTTCAGATATGTTGGGGTTGAGGGTTATGGGGGGTTATACGTTGCACACCCCTAAAACTAAAATCGATTTTTTTTTCGCCTTCGAGAACATTTCCAAATTTTTTTTGCAGATTTTTTCAGAATTTAGGAGGGGGTACACCTATCCTCCTTGCCTTCCCTCTTGATATGTATATGCATTGCTCTTATCGTTTGTTATATGTGTAGAATAGTACGTTAAAATGTACCTTCCCCCACATACCTTCCCCTAATAAAAGTAAAGAGAGACAGAGAGACATCTCTTAACCCCTCAACGAGTCCACCAAATAGTAAACGTTTCACCCTCAAAATATGTACGTGTTTGTAATGACATAATCCACTGATCCCCAGGTTAATAGCAAAGAGAAAAATCGCAGCTTTTGGAGTGCAAATAGTCATCTGACGAGAAGGCGTTTGCATATGTGATAAATTATACGTAAATTAGCATTATATTAATAATTAAATAATAATAAAATGAACACAAAAAACACGTTAGAAATAACACAAAATCAAACAAGCGTTAAACACGCAAATGACTATGCATTCGTTGAATCAGAAGCTATCATCAAATTCACTTATTACGCTAACAATTTTCACTATGATTTCATCCAATTAGTTTGGGGTGAGGATACAAGTTTATCCAACCACCTACAATCAAAGTGGGATGTATTAGTGTCACAATTGACTAATGCAAGAAAAGAGTCAGACAATAGATTCGTAACGAATTTAACTGGAACGACTTTGTTCTACAAGTTCTATATGATGCTTGATACCTACAACAAGTACAAATTAAATAACTTTATTCTTAACTCTAAAATTTAATAATTATGAAAACTATAAAACACACAATATTCAAACAATTATCAGTAAACTTCGGTTTCCAAAAATTCACTCGTAGAGATATCCAAAAAGCAATTTGGATTGCTCAAAACAAGGACATCAAAACATTCGTGCTCAGACAAGGTTACTACGCAATCAATATTCAAAACTGGGTAGAGTATGAAAAACTACTTGAAAGAGTAGGAAGAGGAGTGTATGTGTTAACAGATAACGGATATAGATTCGGTAAAGGCACATATAAACAAGGCGTAAAACTCATCCGTAAAATCAATCAAGACAGAAAGGATGCGAGAGCAAAAGCGAGAGAGGAACGTAACAATCTACCTCACATTAAACACGCAAAACAATTTCAACATTTCGTTGGAAAGACAATTGTTTCTGTGAGATATGCAACTCCAATTGAATGTTCAGAATTAGGTTGGAACAAATCGCCAATTGTATTTCACTTGTCAGATGGTACAACTATGTTTCCTCAATGCGATGATGAAGGAAATGATGGTGGTGCAATGGCAATCCAAAAATTCAACGAATGGGATGTAGCATACACGATTTAGTTAACTGATGATTCCTTAAGGATGAAACGCACTTCGGTGCGTATTAACTTAATAATAATTAAAAACAATACAATTATGGGACAATATTTTAAAGTCGTAAACAAAACCAAGAAAGAGTATTTATCTCCTTACACTTTCGGTAATGGTGCAAAAATGTGGGAGATAGTTGCAAGTGGCAAAGGAGTTCTTCAAGGACTCGGATTATTACTTGCCGAAGGACACTACATTGATGGTGATGAAACTCCAACGCATAAATCTCTAATAGGTAGATGGGTTGGTGATTCAATAACTATGGTTGGTGATTATGCTAAGAGTGAATTGTATCACAAATGTGAGAAGTCACCTTACAAAGACATCTCAATGGATGTAGCGAGAGAGTTGTACAAAGACTCTTGGATTGGTAATCAAAAGAGAAAGTATTGTAAAGAACACGGAACTCAATGGTTCTTTGGTGATGAAAAAGATTTGATGTTGGAACTATTTCCACTTGAATGTCACGAAGGTGATTTGAGACAGAAGTTTGACTTTGTTGAAAAAGAACAATCTGATGAGTAAAGGTTTAAACACCTACGAAACTCCCATTGATTTGGGAGTAATTGTTTAATATAAAATATAATAAAATGAAACACATTGAAACGCTTAAAGAACAACTTGATATAGTTGTGAATAAAGCATACACGGAAATCCTTGATGATTATCCTACTGACCAACGAGAGCAACTACCTCATAGTTTTGAAGAGTTGCACGAACAATGCGATGCAAATGAATACATCGCAGATTACATCGCAGACTTGACTGGTGACATAGGTAATTATTTAATCTCTGAAATTAATATACGACTCAAAGCTGAGGATAGATCCAAATATAAACGGACAACAAAGCAAGTGATAGCAGAACAACAAGCTATCAATAGAAAGCTAAGGGATAAAGAAAATCCAGGAGAAGAAAAGATGGATTTAATAGAAGCAATCAGATATGAATTGAAAGAGTATGGTTGGGATTGTCAAACATCTAATCCACCAAGTCCATTTGAATTCATTAGAAAAATAGATAACATAATAAATAAATAATATGGCAAATTTAAGTTATTGCAGATTTCAAAATACTGCACGAGATTTAAGTGATTGCGTTGAAGCAATCGACAATCACGAAATTGACATTGAAACAATTAGTGATAGTGAAATAGAAGGACTACGTTGCTTACTGATTCTGGCAAGGGAAGTTCTGGATAGAGAAACAGAAATAGAATCAATAATCGAAAACACATAATTATGAAAGATATGATTAAGTATATTAAAGAGAATCCGACTGATGCACTTTGCGACATCGCATTCCTTTTAATATTAGGGCTTATATTTTATGTAAGCATTTGGACATTCTGTCCTTGTCCTTAACGATATTCGTTAAACACCCTCGCCTCCTCTCATTAATTTGTTAGGGGGTTTTGGTGGTAGAGGGCTATTCCTCGCACAATTAAAATTAAATAAAATGATAACAGAAACTTTAAAACAATTTTTAAAAGATGATTTAGTAAAATTAGATTATCATACAAACGAACTAATAGATAATCTAATAGTAAGAGGTAATGATAAAGAATTTAAAAATGATATTGAACAAATACAACAAATTCTTAACTATTGGCATCAACACTTAAAAAATATAAAATAATTAAATTAAATAGATATGAAAATTTTAGAACTATTCAGTGGTTCACGTAGTTTAGGAAAATCGGCAGAAGCAAGAGGACACAAAGTGTTTTCCTCAGATTTCCAGGAGTTCCCAAACACCGATTATGTTGTAGACATTTTAGAGTTTAATCCAAAGAAAGTTCCGTTCAAAAGAGTGGATATGATTTGGGCATCACCACCTTGCGAAAGTTTCAGTGTTGCTTCAATTGGAAGACATTGGATTAAAGGTGAAGTGTTTACACCAAAAACTGACAATGCAAAATTAGGTATTCAATTACTAATGAAAACTATGGAGTTGATTGAGTACTATAAAAAGAAAAATCCAAACCTAATTTGGTACGTGGAAAACCCACGTGGAAAAATGAGAAAATCTCCTCACTGGTCAGAAATAGAACATAAATTAAATGGGGTTACTTACTGCCAATATGGTGACACAAGAATGAAACCAACAGACATTTGGAATAATAATCCTATGTGGATTTCACGACCAATGTGTAAGAACGGAAGCCCTTGTCATACTCCAGCTCCACGTGGATCTTCGACTGGGACTCAAGGAATTAAGTCCTATTATGACAAGAGTAAAATCCCATCAGAACTTTGTGATGAGGTAATTGAAGCGACAGAAAGATTGTATAATCGTGTCTATTTATATGACACATTTTAAAATAATAACAACATGAAAATAATAAATGAAACAAACGTTAAACGCAAAAAATATATAGTAGAATTTTGGTTTCTACATTTTATTGGTGATGAAGATTGTGGCTACGACTATGACCGAGTTGAAGTTGAAGCCATCAGTCCACGCCAAGCGATTCTCAAAGCTGAACAATTAGCTCCCAGGGGTGCTAAAAAATTTGAGATCGTGGAGTAATGATTAGGAATTATCAATAAAATTATATAAATTTGTACAATAATTAAATAAACTTAAATTAAATAATATGGCATACAATGAAGAGTGGCGACTTAACGCAAGAGACAGAGATGAAAATGAAAATGAAGACATAATGATGCAATATCATAGTATGGTTTTCAGTAAATTTTTAGAATCTATGACTAACCCAAAGCCAGACAGCTCTGGTAAACCACCAAAAGATACTGAAGAAGAAGAAGACAAAGACAAGACAATCCCTTGGGGAAAAAATGGGGAAGAACCACCCCTCTTTATTGGTTCGTAATAATTGTGTGTTTTGTTTGTCCAAGACCTCACTATGAAAATAGTGGGGTTTTGGTGGTAGGGGGTGGAAGGTAATAGTACCTAAAATTAATGGGTGAAAGACATCCTAATATTAAATGTTACCACCCCCAAAAATTTAAACTTATGTTAAGAACAACTGAAGTAAAAATAATAACCGATAAGACAAAAGTTAATCCTTATGGTTTACATTATCTGTATGATGATATTGTAGTGTGGCATGAATCAGAAAGTGCCAGGTCAAAGAAAATTTCTGAAGAACGTTTAAAAATAGTATTATGAATCAAGGTCGAAGCCCTAAACAACAAAAAACAAATGAGCAGATGGCTTTTATGAGTTTCTGTGGTTTGTTTATATGTATAATTTATTTAATTTTAACGCAATGAAAAACGAGAAAAGTAAATATTATTATGATACTGAAAGAAACAAATCATATGAGTGGGTTACAACTGCAACGGATGGTGAGTTTGGTAAATTAGTTGAAAAAACTAACTCAAGATCAACGATAGAAGTTATTGATGCAGTTACCCTGGAAGTCTCAGATTTGCTTAAAAAAAAGAATAAAGATTATGGCGACACTGCCAACAATCCACCACAAATTTTTAGTAAACTAACTGCAAAAGAAGGAATCTTGGCACGTATAGATGATAAGCTGAGTAGAATAAAAAAAATTGGATTTGATAATCCAACAGATTCTGAAGATACTTTAAAGGATCTTATTGGATATCTTATATTATTAAAAGTACAAATAGAAAAAGAAAAGGACGTGATTCGTAAAAGAATTATCGACTCTAAACCTAAAATTAAATGAAGAAAACAATATTTGACGAGTACGCAACAAAGGTTGCAAAAAAGTTTCACGTAGAATTGGATAGCATTTTTGAAAAATCTAAGCGTAGACATTTAGTTGACGCAAGACAAATGCTTTACCTTCTATGTATGGAGAGACCAATAAGAGTATCTTACATAAAACATTATCTTCAAGAATATGGATATGATGTTTCTCACTCTACTATTTTATATGGATATAAAAAAGCACGTGAGCAAGTGGGACAAGATCCAGAATTTAAAGAAATTTATAACGAATTAAAAACAACTCTTGAATTATAAAAAGTATACACTTCCAGACATTTGGGAACAAGCATATAAAGACACGCAGTCTATTAAAAATGTTATGTCTAAAGGTATTTCCATAATTGGAGCTGGAGTAAAAATGCAAAAATTCAAAGAGCATATAGAGATATTCAATATGAATAAAGGTGGCGATTATTTTAAACCCCTGGACGATGATGAGCTGGACCTATTTTTAGAGAGTGGATGGAAAGTTGGAACTATTAATTTAGCAATATCTAATTGTAAACATAAATTAGAATTGATAGAAAAAAAAATTCAAAACGAAGTCAACACTCGTAAAAATGATAAGCATATTCAGAATCTAAAAAATCGTAGGGAAAGTATTATGTTAAAGTATACTGACCACAAATCAAAATTAAATCAAGTTAAATCTAAAATCAAAACAAATGAGTAAAACAAATGAAAATTCCTTTGTGAAACTTTCAAAAGTTGAAATCAAAGGTAAGATAGAGAAGAAGGGAAACTTCGACTATCTTTCGTGGGCTACTGCATGGACACTCTTGCAAGTAGAATACCCAGGATCACAACGTAAAATTTATAAGAGACACTTCGAAAACGGAGATATCCTTAATTATTTTGACGATGGTAAAACGTGTTGGGTTAGTGTTGGTATAGTTGTTAATGGCGTTGAGCATATTGATGAACTACCTATTACTGATTTCCGTAACACTCCAATCAGAGTTGAAAAGGTCACGTCTTTTGATGTTAACACTACAATTCAAAGAGCAACTGCAAAAGCAATTGCTATGCATGGATTAGGTTTACAATTATGGGTTGGTGAAGACATTGTTAATGTTACATCTCCAGCTCCTAAGTTGCCAGAAAAAGAAAAGATAGTATTAGAAATTAATACTCCTAATTGGGAAAGAGTTTTAAGTTACATCGCTAAGAACAAAGCTGACGGATTAGAAAAGATTGTCAAGGCGTTGGAACAAAAATATCAAATAAAAGCCCAAGTAAAAAAGGCAATATCTAACGCATTGAAAGATGAGTAGTGCGTTAGATACAACTGATAAGGCAGTTGAAAAATTAAAGGATGATAAGTTATACTATGGTGACTATGGTAAACAATATTTATCTAATTCAGATATTATATACTTATTAAAAAATCCTACTCAATTTAGAGTACCTCAACTCACGACAAAACCTATGTTAGAAGGATCTTACTTTCATACTTTAATGTTAGAACCAGAGAAGCAAAAAGACTTTACAATAGTTGATGTTGCTTCACGATCCACAAAGGCATACAAAGAATTATGTTCGCCTGGAGATATTTTATTGCTTCAAAAAGAAGCAGATAAAATACAAGAAATGGCGAGAGTTATGCAAGGTAGGTTAGAGCTGTACGATTTAATATATGATGAGGGAAATCAGTTTGAAGTTCCTATGGTTACGCAAATAATGGGTAACGCTTGGAAAGGTAAAGCTGACATCATACATAAAGATTATATTATTGATATTAAGACCAGCTCTGACATCGATAAATTTATGTATTCCTCTAAGACTTGGAATTATGATTCCCAGGCGTACATCTATCAACGCATGTTCAATAAACCTATGTTGTTTATAGTGATTTGTAAAACATCTAATCGATTAGGAATGTTTGATTGTTCTGCCGACTTTATTAAAGGTGGGCAAAACAAAGTAGAGAAAGCAACCGAAATATATAATAAATTTTTTAGCGATGAAAAAACTGAAGACATTAATAACTACATTCATAAGCAAACTCTGTAAAAAGTTTGGAATGCGAGTGAATGCAAACGTATTGTGGATGGAAGTTCCAAGCATCTGCAATTGTAGAGCTGATAAAGATGAAATTATCATGACTACTATTGAACATTTGGAACATAAAATTAAAATTAAGTAATATTATGAGTGATCAAGTAAGAAAACCTGGAAACTTTGTCCTATTTAAAAATGATTATAAAGAAAAAGATAATCAACCAGACTACAAATCTCCTACAAAAGAAGGTAAGAGAGGTTTGGATTTGGAAGGCAAAGAAATCGAGGTGGCTTGTTGGGTAAACAAGTCTAAAGATGGCGTGAGTTATATGAGTTGCCAAATTCAATACCCACAAAACAAAACAACAGAAGATACAGCTCCAGTGGAGGAAACTCCAGTAGCAGCAGTTGATCCTGATTTACCCTTTTAAAATGTTGGTGCGAGTAGCTTAATAGGTTCATCGAAGGTTTGGGATAGACGTTTTACGAAATCTCCTAATAGAATAAAACTATGAACACGTAAGTGAATAACCAACATCACATTAGTTTGGGGGCAGAGAGAATTCACATCTTACATTAGCCCCCATTCTTTTGTGTTCATTGTGCTCATTTTGGCAAAGATTTAAGTTTATATAAAAATTTATTTTATTTTATTTTTTTCTATATATATAATTATACTTATTTTGAACATTTTGAACACAAAAAAAAATAAATACTTTAAAATCAGAGTATTGAGTAGAAATTAACTTAAATAAAATAAACACAAAATGAACATAACAATATTCAAAGACATCAAAGATACTTCACAACCATTCTACAGACCGGTGGAGGTTATCTTAAAAAGAATACAAGAGGGTGCATCTAAAGATCTTGTAAAAAAAATCAGAAGTTCTAATGACAAAAGCCAAAGAAGTAAATACAAACAAAGTTTACCAGCTATTTGTTTTTCTGGAACATTTACCAAGCGTAATGATAATTCTATTAATGAGCATAGTGGATTAATATGTTTAGATTTTGATGGCTACCCATCAAACAAAGAAATGCTACAAGAAAAAGAACGATTAGCAAAAAACAATTATGTATATAGTGCATTTATTTCACCAAGTGGTAACGGAATTAAAGCACTTGTAAAGATTCCTGGAAACCCAGATATGCATAAAACTTATTTTAAAAGTTTAGAAAAACATTTTAATTCAAATTATTTTGACAAGACTTCTAAAAATTTATCACGTGTGTGTTATGAATCTTATGATCCATTAATACATATTAATGAAACTTCAAGTTTATGGGATAAGGTTGAAGAGCAAGAATACCAGGAGGTTATAAGAAATGTGGACCTTCCAACTTTGCCGGTCACAGATGAAAATAAAATAGTTGAGATACTTGTTAAGTGGTGGGAAAAAAAATATCCAATGAATGAAGGTGAACGAAATCATAATACATATGTACTTGCATCTGCCTTTAATGATTTTGGAATAAACCAAACATTAGCAGAGTATATTCTTAATAATTATAAGTCAAGAAACTTTACACAAGCTGAGATAAAAAGAACAATACAATCTGCATATGCAAACGTTCAAAATTTTGGTACGAAATATTATGAGGATGAAGAGAAGGTAAACTTAATAAAGCACAAATTAAAGCGTGGCGTATCAAAAAAAGAAATCCGATCTCAATTAACAGAGTCGAACATCGAGGTCGGAGTAGTAGAAAACGTTATCAACCGACTCGAAGAAGAGCAATCAAATCATAAATTCTGGACTAAGACAGAGAAAGGAACTATTAAGATTGTACATATATTATTCAAACACTTTTTAGAAGAAAACGGATTCTACAAATTTAATCCAGTTGGTAGTAAGAATTATATTTTTGTAAGGGTGACTAATAATTTAATTGATCACACTTCAGAAAAAGAAATAAAAGATTTTATTTTAAATTATTTATTAGACATAGATGATTTAAGTGTATATAATTATTTTGCAGAAAACACAAGATATTTTAGAGAAGAGTTTCTCACTCTTTTATCTTCAATTGATGTTTATTTTATTGAAGACAATAAGAATACGTCTTACTTATATTATAGAAACGGAGCTGTAAAGATTACATATGGTGAAGTTAAAATTATAGACTACCTGGACATAGGTGGTTATGTATGGAAGGATCATGTAATTGATAGAGACTTTGACAAGTGTGAAAGTATTGAGTGTGATTATAAAACATTTATAGAAAACATTTGTGGAAAAAATGAAAGTAGAGTTAAGTCTATGCGTTCCACAATAGGTTACCTATTGCATGGTTGGAAGAACTTATCTTATAGTCCAGCAGTAATATTGAATGATGAAGTTATCTCAGACTTTCCTCAAGGTGGATCAGGTAAGGGTTTGTATATGAATGCTTTGGCACATATGAAGAAACTGGTTGTAATTGATGGCAAGTCTTTTAACTTTGAGAAATCATTTGCATATCAATTAGTTTCTGCCGACACTCAGATATTATGTTTTGACGATGTAAAAAAACATTTTGATTTTGAAAGATTATTTAGTGTTGTAACTGAAGGTCTAACCCTGGAAAAGAAAAACAAAGATGCAATTAAGATTCCATTTAGTAAAAGTCCTAAAGTATCTATAACAACAAACTATGCTATTAAAGGAAAAGGTAATTCATTTGAAAGAAGGAAGTGGGAGTTGGAGTTGGCTCATTACTATACTAAAGACTTTACACCGTTAGAGGAGTTTGGTAAGTTAATGTTTGGTGAGTGGACAGATGATGAATGGTGTCAGTTTGACAACTATATGATTGAGTGTTTACAATTGTATTTAGAGCATGGATTAATTAAGAGTGACTTTGTTAACTTAAAAATTAGACAATTATCTGCCGAAAGTTGTCATGAGTTTATTGAGTGGTGTGGAATAATAGGAGGAACTAAAAATGAAAAACTTGTGCTCGGTCAAAAATTATACAAGAACGATTTGTATTTAGACTTTGTGGATGAGAATCCAGACTTTGCACCCAAGGCCAAAATGACTGTGTCAAGAACTAAATTTAATAAATGGTTGTTAGCTTATTCGGAATATGAATATGGTTGTTTACCAGAAGAAGGAAGAGATGGTCCTGGAAAGTGGTTAAGGTTTAGAAACAAACAAGCATTAGAATTACAAACTGATTTTGAATTTTAAATTATGAAAAACATAACAGTATTAGATTTGTTTTCAGGTATAGGAGGTTTTCATTTGGGCTTAGAGAAAGCTGGATACAAAGTGAAATCTTATTATTCTGAAATAGATAAACACGCAATAGCAGTATATAAAAATAACTTTAAAAATAGTAAATATGTCGGATCAATTACAGATGTTCGAGGAGAACAACTACCAAAAATACACGCTATCACCTTTGGAAGCCCTTGCCAAGACTTTAGTGTTGCTGGAAATCGTCAAGGGATGGGAGGACAACGATCAAGCCTTATCCTTGAAGCCATTAGACTCATTGATGAGTGCAGACCAAGAGTTTTTATCTGGGAAAATGTTAAAGGAACGTTCAGCTCAAACTCTGGCGAAGATTTTGCGTCAATCCTCCAAGCCTTTACCAACATTGGGGGCTATCGACTTGAATGGCAATTGTGTAATACAGCGTGGCTACTACCCCAAAATAGAGAGAGAGTGTACCTTGTCGGATATTCTGCAAAAACCAAGCGAAATTGGAAAGGAATTTTTCCTCTCAGAATCAGCCCACAAACGACTACAACAGTATCAGAAGGACACGCCCAAGTAAGTAATTTTTCACCAAGAGAGTTTGGCTTCAAAGATACTTCACCAGCTTTATTGTCCAGGGATTATAAAGATCCTAAGATTGTTAAGGCTGCCGACTATAGAAATGATGAGGGTTTAAGAATAAGAGAAAATGGTGACACGCCTTGCCTATCAGCACGTAGGCACAGTGAGAAAGATATTAGTACTATGCCACCTTTAATTGTTTCTGGTGCATTACGTACACACCCTCGGACTTCATCTAATGACAAGAACAGAGTGAAACGGTTAGAGACTCGAACTGATGATATATCAAATGCAGTCACCACACACCCATTAGATAGTGTAGTTGTAAATAGTTTAAACGAAAATCAACAGAACAAAATGGATAAATTAAATGTTGATCCTTCGGTCAGTGGAACTTTAACTGAAGCAATAGGTAGAGGTGGTTCTTCAGGAGAATATTTATCTATGCTTAAAAAAAATCAAATAAATACTGGAGATGTAAGAAGGTTAACACCAGTTGAATGTGAAAGACTTCAAGGATTTCCAGATGACTGGACACTTGAAGGAGATTATGATGGTGAGATAAAACCAGTAAGTAATACGCAAAGATATAAGATGTGTGGTAATGCTGTAACTGTAGATGTTGTGGCTGCCGTAGCCAAAAGAATAAAACCAATTTTATGAAGCTAAGAGATTATCAACAACAGATAGTAAATGAAGGCTTACCTATACTTAAAAAAGATAAATTTTTGTATCTTGCCCTTGAGGTTAGAACGGGTAAGACACTTACGAGTTTGAGTATGAGTAACCTCTTACCTGTATCTAATCTTTTGTTTCTTACTAAGAAGAAAGCCATAAGTAGTATAGAAAAAGACTACAAACTTTTATCTCCTTCATACAATATTACCGTTATTAATTACGAGTCGGTTCATAAAATACCTTTAAAAGGATACGACATGATAATCCTGGACGAAGCACATTGTCTGGGTGCATATCCTAAAGCAAGTAAAAGAGCAAAGCAGGTCAGAACTTTAATATCCAATAATGATTGTTATGTAATTCTATTGTCTGGAACTCCTACTCCAGAATCTTATAGTCAAATGTACCATCAAGTATATGGTATACCTAACAATCCATTTGCTCGTTACAAAAACTTTTATAGATTTTGTGATCACTATGTAGATGTTCAAATAAAACCAATTGGTGGCATACCACATAAAGATTACAGTAGAGGGCTCGAAGATATTATTTATAAAATGAAACCATATACAATATCATATACACAAAAAGAAGCTGGGTTCAAAGTAGAAACCACAGAAGAAATATGTTATGTTGATTTGTGTGATTCAGTATTAGATTTAATTAAAAGACTAAAAAAAGATAGAGTAATACAAGGAAGAGATGAAGTTATCCTTGCTGACACTGGAGTAAAGTTGATGTCTAAATCTCATCAGTTATATTCTGGTACAGTAAAATTTGAAAGTGGTAAGTCTCAAGTTTTCTGCACTGCCAAAGGAAATTTTATATATGATAAGTTTAAAGGAAAAAAAATCGCTATCTTTTATAAGTTTAAAGCTGAGTTAGAAGCACTTCAAGAGTCTTACAATGGTAATCTTTGTACAACTTTAGAAGAATTTAATTCAACAGATAAAAATATTGCTCTGCAAATTGTCAGTGGAAGAGAGGGGATTAGTTTGGAAGCTGCCCAGGCGTTGGTTTATTATAATATAGATTTCTCAGCGACTTCTTACTGGCAAAGCAGAGATAGAATGACAACTAAAAATAGATTGTATAATAAAATTTATTGGATATTCTCAAGAAACGGAATTGAAAAACAAATTTATAAAGCTGTAGTTAAGAAAAAAGACTACACCCTAAATCATTTTCGTAGGGATTTATTAGATTTGTAGTATGACTGAGCAACAAATCCAAGCTAAAAGAATTAAAGAATTGGAGGATGAAGGATACTATGTTATCAAACTTATCAAAACAAATAAAAACGGTATACCCGATCTTATTGGCATTCCGAGAGACTCCAATGTCTTATTTTCGGAGATTAAAAAAGTCCGTGGTAAAGTATCTGCCCTTCAAAAATATAGGATAGAAGAATTAAAAGATCATGGAATCAAGACTGAAATATACAGAGGATAAATTTTATGACATGGAAGATGATTTCATGGATTTTTTTCATTCATGCAATCCATTTCTGGCATTTAAAATTGCACAATATTTAGATAGATATTTAAAAGTTGTTCCTAACAACCAGAATATTACTCAAATTAGAGCTGGTGTAGTTAGGTATGAAGGTGAGTCTGTATTTTTTGCAGTAGAAATAGTAAAGATACCTGGTTTACTTATGAGTCTATCTGATATAGATTTAATCAGTGCCGATGAGTATTTAGATTTAAGGAATATGAATTATTATATTAAAACCAATGACGAAAACCCTTACTACGTTAACCCAGATAGTTTGCTCAACGTTTGACATAGAAGAAATCAACACCATTTCTCGGAAAACAAAATTTATTTACGCAAGAGCTATTCTATATTCATTGATGCGTAATCATTTATTTATGACATACCAAGCAATTGGCAGAGTGTTTGATAAAAACCATGCCACAATTATACACGCTACAAAAGAGTTACCTTTTATGTTGAAGTATGATAAAGAGCTGGATAGAAAATACCAAAAAATTGTAGCAGAATGGTTGGGTGATGACGTAGAAGAGGCTCAAACCCCTGAATTAGTGCGAAAAAATTTGGAAAATGAAATAAATTTCCTAAATTTGGAAATATTGAGACTTAAAAAACAAGTCCAATCGCAAAAGTCAATCATAGAGCAATTTAAAAAATCTAAAGAAACTGCCGGGAAACAGTCATTTAGAAATTGGATTAATCTGTAAAAAAAAATGGTTGACAATTCTGAACGTACTAATAGAGTTTCTTCAGATGATACACAAACGATAGCTCACATAAATCATGTGACTAACGGGCTTCACAACCTTACTAACGATCTCTACGAAGACTTGATGGAAAGAGATCATGAAAAAGCAAAAGTAAAAGCAACTAACATTTGTAAATTAATGTCCGAACTAATACATAGTCTCACGGATGAAATATAACATAGACGAAATAAGACCAAGGCTTTCTGGTAACAAACGTAAAGCGTTTGAAAATTTAAATAAAAAAGAAAGACGAATTTTAATCATAGGAGATTTACATGCTCCCTTTGTTTTAGATGGATATTTAGAACACTGCCAAGATGTTTATGCTAAATACAACTGTAATCAAGTTATTTTTATTGGTGACATACTGGACAATCACGCCTTCTCATATCATGAGCCTGATCCAGATGGCTTATCACCTGGATCGGAATTAGTAATGGCAAAGAAGTTTGTAAAGGAATGGTATAATGCATTTCCAAAAGCTGATGTTTTAATTGGAAATCATGATCGTATGGCTTCTCGTAAGGCGATGACTGGGGGTGTACCTTCGGCATGGATACGATCCTACAACGATGTCTTAGGCACTCCTAAATGGAATTGGGTTGAAACTATAGTGTATGATAATGTGTTATACGAGCATGGTGAAGGAGGTCAAGCAAAGACAAAAGCTAAAAATAATATGATGTCAAGCGTGTGCGGTCACATTCATACTGAAGCATATGTACAATGGTTTGTCGGTAAAAGGTTTCGAGTGTTTGGAATGCAAGTAGGGTGTGGTGTAGATGCAAAAACTTATGCGGCTGCTTATGCTAAAAATTTTAAAAAACAAGCAATTGGATGTGGTGTCGTGGTTGGAGGGCATACAGCTATAAATTGTTTAATGGAGTTATGACCTCAAAAGAAATAATTAAAAAGATAATTAAATTAAAACTCGAGTATCCACAAACACAAGAGATTAAAAAAAAGATATATCAACTTCAACAACAACTTAAATGAATAAACCATTAGTAGTATCTCTTCATAAATTTGCAGAAACAGTAGCCAAAAGATTTTCAAAACCAAACCGAGAAGGTAACTATAAAGCTGAGACTTTTAGTGTTTATGAAGTTATACCAACTTCAGATCAAACTGCCGTAGTATTTTTTAAAAAATCTACAAAAAAATTAGGTATGGCTTTTTTTTATTATATCAATAGAGGTTCTTCTATGGGTTGGAAATATTTTTTTCCTACAGATTCACACGTGGTAGGCATGATGGCAACGCACTTCTATAAGTTAGAAGTGGAAAGATATAATATGTCTAAAAACTTTGGAAATTAATTAGTAATTTTGCAACCGTTTTTGAATCTCTAAGTTCTTTACAGATTTCATACTGCTCTACTGAATTAAAATACTCTATCAAAATATCATATACATCATCCTCCATTGGAATATATTTTCTGGTAGGATTAAAAATAAAAGCACAACCTAAATCTTTTTCAAGTAGTTCTTCATGAGACGATTTACCTGTCAACACTAAATAGCTATTATACATACAAGTGTACTCATCAAAATCTTCTATGTCGTAACTCTTCATTTTCATTGGTTAAAATAATATTCATCCATTTCTTTTCTGTACTCTCTTTCTAATCTTTCCTGTTCCTCTTCAGCTTCTCTTATTTCATCTGCGTACTCTAATTCATACTGTTGCTCTTCTCTAAGCATTTGATCATACTCTTCCGGGAAGTATCTCTGTAATTCTCTTCTGGTTAAGTTAGGTGATTTTGGTTTCTTAGTTCTTTGTTGAGGTCCTGATTGTATATAGTCACTGAAACTAAATAGTTTTAGTATAGCATCACCCATATCCTCTGGACCTTCTGCTAATGCCATATAGTTGTCAAGTAATCTTTTTAGTTGAGGTCCTGGTATACCAGTTAAGGTTGTTAGTTCTAAATAAAATCTTGTTGTATACTCTTGTTTTTTAATAGGATCTTTTGTTTTATTAGCTTGACTATACAATCTACTCATATTTGCAGCTTGTTCAATCACTGGTAAACTTGAAGGAGTTGCCGCCCAATATTTACCAGTTGCAGTATCTTTTGCAATATTTAATAAATCACCAATAATAAATAATGCATTTAAGTTACCCATAAAACCAGCTAAGACTAACTCTTCTTTATCATCATCTCTTCTGTCTCTAAGTAAACCTGGAGCACCTAAACTTACATATCTAAATAAGGTTGGCATAATAAAGTGATAAACCATAAGTGTTCTTAAATTTTGCCAATATGTTCCTTTACCTTGTTTATTTCCACTTCTCAGTTTTCTGTAAAAATTACGTGCAGCAATTATCTCTCTTCTTAAATACTGTTTAGGAGTTGTTAAGAACATATTAAATGCTCTTTGGTATACATTTCCAGTTTGGAAATAATCCTTGTCTTGTAAATCGTAAGACTGCTGAGTTCTTAAAGTATCTTGCTCAAATCTTTTTATTGCATAATCAATTGCATCTTGTTCCGTAGCGTTTTCATTTTCCGATAAGTATTGAGCTTTATAAAATCTATAATTAGGTAAACCTCCTAACATAATAGCACCTTTATCACCAAGCATCGTGAATGACATTAGAGTATTTACAAATTGATTTTGCACTTCTCTATTAAAAACTTTTTGCACAATATTATTTTGTGCATCCATTTCTTTGAAATTTCTATCTTGATATGTCTCAATCACACGTGTGATAGGTTTGCCGTATCTATCTTGTAACACGACAGAATTATCCATTATTTCTCTTAAGTCAGCTTTCCATTCTGTTGGATTCATAGCTGCATACTTAATCCAGTTATCATATCCAATATCATTTCCATATGTAACAAAGGAAGTCATCTGTTTTAATATAAGAGTTGGATTAAAACCTAACCTTGAAAGTAAGAATGTATTGTTGAAGAAGTTAATAAATCCTGCGTCTTTTTGATTTTTAGCACCTTTGTTTGCAATCTTAGTTATCTGATCGTTTATATATTTATTTATATTGTTACCAAATCTTTCTGCAATAACTTCTTTAACTGCCGAATCACTAAATACTTTATTGATATCTCTGATAGGAATAGCATAAGCAGCAAAGTATTCCATATCCCTGGTGTAATTTAACAATGCATCCACAGCATTTGTTTGTCTTATCGGTGAAATGTTTTCTTGTCTGAATTTTGTACTGGCTGCACTTACATTAGTAATCCAAGTTTTATTTTCAGAAGAAGCTAATAAATCCACACCAGTAATATCTTCGCCATCTCTATATAATCTACCTGCATAGTATTGATTCCACGGCATGTCGGCTCTGTAAACTTTTTGATATGTTTTATTATAATGCTCGTACTGAGCTGGGTAGAATTCTTGTACCATCCAATCACCTAATGTCACTAACTTATCATCCAACTTTTCTTCTAACTCAGCTTTAATTCTTGAAGCATATTCTCCTTTGTTGCCGAACTTATTATCTTTTGTTTTTTTAAACTCTTGATTTAAGTAAGCCAATACACCACTAAAATTAGTAGGCTCGAAGGTAGCTTCAAAAGAACCTTCTAATGACGGATCAAGCCCTTGGTTTCTAAAATATAATATTTCGTTTTGCGATAACATTTTAGTATTCTCATTCATCTCTTTATATATCGCATTAAGTAAAACTTCTTTTTCTCCAGACTCCATAGTCTTATCAGCCTTTACTCTGGCTTCTTCTTTTTCTAAAATATCTTGCTTGGCTTGACTGATAACAATAGCTTCAGTAACATTACTGTTTCTTCTATTGAATTTAGTCCATCTCTTTCCGTAAAGTTCAGTCATCTTCATACTGAACCCTAATTCATGTCTTAACATTCTACCTTTGTAAATTCTTGAAGCCTTTCTTATTTCATTTGATACCATCTCTTGCGAAAATCCTCCAAATAATTCCCCAGTTGATAAGGATATTCTGTCCATTAAACCAGCTAAATCTTCTGCCGATCCAAACACATATCTTTCAGCAGCTTTGATATTTTCTTTTACTCCAAGTGCTAATCTTTTTGTTACACTAATAGGTTTTATTTTACCTCTTGTAGCGTCTATTTTAATTTTATTTTTTAACTCTCTAAATTTTGCCAGAATATCACCTTGGGTAATATTTGTTACACCTTCATCTTTTAGTTCTTGTTCTGGATCAATAGACACACCCATTTCTTTTAACATTTTTAGTGTGTTGTTCATATACTTGGTGGAGTCTCTTAAAAGTTCTAACTGTAAACCAGTTATACCCATTGACTGAAGTTGCGATAAGCCAAATAAAATTTGTTCATATGCATTTGTTTTCTTCCCATTGTTTTGTTCCATGGATAAAGTGTTGTTGTAAGCAACTGCCATTCCTAAATCTGCCACTTCTTGTGCTTCTTCTGGTGTCAATGTTCTATTGACTTCAGTTTTTACACCACCTATACTTATGGTTTCTTTTTCTAAAGCCTCAATCTTAGCTAATAGTTTTGAATTGACTTCGTCTATTTCGTTTTGACTAATCTCTTTTGGTAACTGTATTGTTCCTTTTCTTCCTTTCTTACCAGGCACATAACCTATTATATTTTCCTGAATAGAATTAATTCTATCTTTAATTGCTTTAGTAATACTTGTTCCTTTTAATCTACCAGATTGTACAGTCTCGTAACTTCTATTTAATATATCTAATATATTATTATTCAATTGTTTATTAGTAATTGTAGTTGCTACATCTGTAACCTCCTTAACAACTGCTTCAAAATTTTCTTCAGTGACCGCATTGATTTTATCTATCAGTGCAATGACTTGGCTTTTTGTGTAAAGTTCTCTTGGTATAACACTTCGAATATATTGTCTAAGTTTTCTTTGAATTCTTTTACCTTCTTTTTGACTCCACTTCATCTCTCTGATATTCTTATTTAAATTTAAAATACGTTGTCCATTTCTGGCAGATGTATCTGGAGATAAATAATTAAGCAAATCTACTTCAAGTGCTTGTTGTTGTGCAGTCTTTCTTGAGCCCTTTGTTCCTAAGTTTTTATACTCTGGAGTAGTGTACATAAACTCTATAGTTTCATTGACTAAATCCTCATTACTTTTTTTATTTTTTCTTTTTCTATTGTTAGCTTTTACCAACTTCTTATAGTGATCATTCAATTTATTTATAAATGCTACACCTTTTTTTAAACCACCTTCTACGTTTGCAAAACTTTTAGGAAATATATTAAACAAATCAGTGTCAAACTTCAATGCGTCTGCAATTTCTTTAGCCTTGAATCCTCTTCTTCTTAAATAATATTTTATAGCAGAGTCTTTGAAACCAGCTTCTCTTCCTCTCATTACAATATCCATTGCTTCATTTTCTGCATCCATCTTTTGGAATTTACCTCTTCTTGATGGATCTTTAGGCTTCAACATTCCACCTCTTGGTTTCAATACATATACACCGCCACCTTGTCCGTACTGATTTACTTTTGCTCTCTTAACTTTATAACCAGGAGATATAGCATCAAACTCTTTCTGTAAGTATCTCATATCAGCAAACTTACTATAGAACCCATTGACATCCATTTGTGTTTGTTCTAAGAGCTGATCTATTGTTTTTTGTTCTTTACCCTTTCTTGTTTCGGTTTGTGGCTTAGACTTCTTCTTTTGACTTTCTATGTTTCTTATACCACTACCGTATGGAGCTATAACTTGTGATGCTTGAGCACCCATTAATACTTTTCCATACTTAGCTTTCATTGATGCAGGTAGTAAAAAGTATGCGTTCACTAATTTATTTGGAACACCAACTACCTCACCTAATATATCATTTGTATATGTTGAATGATTAGATTGTTGACCTGCTCCTGTTGGTTTTAGAACCAACATAATATCATTCATTTTAAAATTATTGTCTTTGTAGAAACCGTCACGTAAAGATTCTAAATCTACAAAAGCATCTGAGTCTTTAAGTAATTTATGTAGTTCAGTGTTAGGTGTTTGCTCTGAAGCAACAATACCAGCTAAGAATTGTTTTCTAACTTTGTTTGATTTTGCATTTCTTATTGCATCCCAACTATCATACTTAGCTAAAGTTTCTCTAATAACTTTGAGTGGAGGTTTAGCAAAGTTGCTTACACTATTTTTAAATTCTTCAAAACTTCCTAACTTAGAAATAAATAAATCATAAACTTTTTTATTAGCTAACTTACTTGCAGTAGGCGAACCACTCACTATAAATATATAGTCAGCTTCTTCTGAGTTCTTTGCTAATGCAGACTCACTCATACCACTTGCCCAAATAATATTCTTTTGTTGATGTTCTGGAACAAAAGCATAGCTTGGTCCTCCATCTATTGAGACTCCATCTACTGTTCCTATGCCTAACTGATCAGCCATCCAGAACCATACCTTTTGTTTTTTCTTAGCTATGTCTTCAATTAAAGCATCGATATCTAATTCACTTGCTGGAGTAATTAATGAATTAGAATATGTTCCATCGAAACTAACCTTTTGTTCTTTACCTTCTTTTCTTTCATCAACTATTGTAGTTGGATTACCGATCGGTGATGTCCCCATCTCATCCATTTCAGCATTTATATCTTCAATTATTTGAACATCTTCTTGTAATATCTCTTCACCTCTTCTTAGTTTTCCAGCTACTGTATTTAAGAAATCTATTACTGCTTCATCTGATTTACTAAGTTGTTCAGAGAATGGACTTGGTACTCCAATTCTATTTAAGAATCTATTGATTAAATCAATTACTTTATTTTTAGTTGGCTTTGTTAACGTCTTATATTCAGAAGCTAATATTCCAAACAGTTCTGAAACTGCTTCTTCGTTTTGCTCTTCGCTTTCATACTGTTGAGTAAAAGAATTTATTCTTTGTTGTAAGTTTCCTTCCTTTGGAAGTACTTTATTTAAACTAACTAACATTCTACCAAACACTTTATTTGCTGCGGCATCAGTCTTTATTAACTGATTAGCCATTGCGTGTACAGCCTCATGAAAAGGAGTAGACTTAGAAGCTGTTTGCATGTTTATATGTATGGTTTCCGTATCTGGATTAAAATAACCACGTCCCTCTTTACCTGTGGTTTTTTTAAATAACTCTGAGTTATCATGAATTACTATTCTAACTTTAGGAAATAATTTATTTATTGCACTTGCAGCTTTCTTTGCGTTTTTAATTATTGTAGTTTGCAAATTAGCATCCACATCGGATACTTGCTTTCCTTTATTTCTACTTATGTTAGGGGAAATAATTTCATTAGTGTCTTGCGTTTCATCAAAGAAGGCATCTATATCTTCTTTGGTTTCTTGACTTACTTCCTCTTGCGTTTCATCCTGGACTTCAGGTGACTCGGTTTGCGTGTCGATCCCTTCCGTACTTTGTTGGGAAGATTCAGATTCGGATACGCTTTCTCCCACCTGGCTGCCACTTTCGGTAGATTCTTGTGCATCCACTTTCGTTGTGCTTGACTTTTGAAGGGCATCTTGTTTTATTTTAATTTGTTCTGGGGTGGGATTTTCCACACCCTCTTTTTTAAGCTCATTTATTGCATCCTCTTCGGTTACCATTTGTGGTATACCTTCTTGCTCTCTTTTTAGGTTAGCTTGGTTCTGAGCTTGTTTACTTCCAATCTCACCTAATTGCATTTTAATTATCTCTAACTCTGTTTGTTTTTCTTTATAAGAACCAAGGTCCTTATCCATCCCATCCATTTCAGTTTCTAATCTTTTCTTTCTAAAGATTAACTGAAGAGCTTCTTTCTTTTGAGATTTACTCAAATCAGTAGCCATATCTAAATCCATAGAAGCTGCACGTAAAACATTAAATTGTTCTAATTTACTTTTAGCTTCTGCCTTACTCATTTCACCTTGAGCTACTGCTAAATCTAATTTAGTTTTGTAACCCTCGACAAATGTGTCGTCATTCTTCATTGAGTCAAACAACTCTATCATTTCATCATCGATGATTATAGAATTATCTTTTCCATAAATACCATTAATTATACCACCAGGAGTTGCTAAAGCAAAACCACCTACTGCTTCGGCAGCAGCAGCGTGTCCTAATTGTTTGAAATATTCAGCAGACCAACGATCTGGATTCTTAAACATCTCTTTACCTTTAATGGCGTTGTAAATATTTTTTCCTTCTATATCTGTAAGTTCTTGCAAGAATCCAGTCTCAGCTTCGGCAAGAGCCGCGGGTACAACAGCACTACCAAATCTATAAACACCAGACTGTCCAACTGCTCTTGTCATTTTATTGTCCATTATATTTACTACAGCTCTTCTAAACATCGCTGGAGTTGCTCCTTTAGGTAGTTTAGCTAATGCTTGTGTAGTAATACTTTGAATGAACTGCGTACCAGATGTTCCAGAAAGTAAATTTCTAAAACCTAAAGTTTCTAAGATACCAGATGTTATTGCTAATGGTAATACTATTGCTTTCTTTTCTCCTTCAGTTACCCATTCAAACTCTGGATTAGCTTCCATTTGTTCGTTAAGTTTATCTGCATGTAGTAAAGACATTGCTATTAAAGATGATTGGCGGTATCCGTCTGTAGCCCAGTTCTTAATTGACTGACCTATTCTTTGAAACATCTTTTTGTCTTTATTAGAAACCTTGACCTTGCCTTTTCTTTTTATTGCTTGATATATCATAGGTATCAAAGCTGGAAGGGATTCAGCAGCTCCATAAAGTCCAGTAGCTATAATACTGTCATCCATTTGTGCTTGTATACGTTCTTCGCTAACGCCAGCGCCAATTAAGTTTTGTAAACGATCTCTTGACTTAGATTTTAAATCTTTTTTTCTTGCTTTTATTTTTTGATCTCCTACTAAAGAATCTATTTCTTCAAAAACATTTAACGCACCAAATACCCTTGGAGCATCTACCCAACCATCTTCTTCTATACTCCACACTTGTGGTTCATTGTATTTTACTCTTGGTTGATCTATTCCTAATATAGAAGACGAGCCATAATCATACCTAACACCTTTACTTATATCATAAACACCTTTAGGAAGTTTACTTAAACGTGTATCATTTTTTGATACCACATGTCTATCGAATATATTGCCTTGTAATTGATTTTCTAAAGCATATTTTTGGGCTTCTTCCATTGTAGTAAAAACAAAATCACCTTCTTCTTCTCTACTTTTTTTTCTTTCTTCTTTTATTTTTAAAGTTTCTAACCATTGTGCAAATCCCTCTTCACTTTCTTTAGCATAATCTGGAACATCAATTCCTTTATAACCTTCATAAACTCTGATAAACTCAAGTCTATATTCTTCATCAGTCATACCGTAATCATTACCAGAAAAACCTTGAGCCAGTTTGTAAAAAGCCTCTATTCCTGTTCCTCCTAAAGTGCTTATAGCAGAATCAAAATATCCTATAAACTTATCATACATACCACCAACAAAAGTACCTACTGCTGTTCCTTCATTTTGTTTGAAACGAAGATGGTTTCCCACTGCAATATCTACATCTTTAGCGTTGTCAGAAAAAGTTTTATACTCATCAGTTAGTTTATTCTCAAGTTGTTTTAAATATCTACCCTCTTCAATCTCAGCTTGGTATGCTGCTTGAAATTCTGGATCATCATAATAACTCGAAGGAGCATTAGAAAACTTTAACATATTTTGTTCGTGCTTTTGTTTACGTTCAAAAAATGCTTTTTGTCTTCTGACTAAATCGGCAGAGCTTTTTCTAATTAAATTAATATCATTGATACGTGCTTGAGAACTAAAGTATTTTTTTTTAGAAGCATCGTATTGTTCTGACATCCTCTGCATGATAGAAGAGTCTTGGTTCTTTCTAATAAAATCTCTTAGGGCTCTTGCCTCTTGTGAGTTGTCTGCAACAATCCATGAGTCTATTGCAAACTCTTCAGTAGCTCCATTGGGAGCTGTAACTGTTACATTATCAAACACACCAGATTCTTCAAATGTAAAACCATAATCATTGAAGTGATAGTTTAATCTATCTACAACTGGCTCTTCATCACGTGTAAATAAATCTCTATTTACAAAAGCCAATGAACGTTCAAATGGAGTAGCATCTTCATCGTAAGTTATTTGAGATGGTGTAACACCAGATTCTTTTTCATCGTATTGGACATCCTCCGTTATGGTTTCAACACCTTCTTGTGGTGTTATGTCTGAAGTTATTTCTTCATCATCTGTAACAGCTAAACCTCCAAGGGCAGAACCAAATAAATTACCCTCTGTTCCTACTCTTTGAGTTTCAGTTTGTACAACTTCTTCTTGCATTCCACCTGTTGGTGTTGAAGTAAATCCAACTTGCTCTTTGAATGTAGCAATATCTGGAATATCGAAATGTTCAGACATACTTTCTCGGAAGCGATCAAGTTTCGCTTCGTCCTGCATGTCTACTACAAATTGTTCGAATGGAGGTAAATCGAATATGGTGGTAGCAGAATCATATAATTGTTGTAGTACTTCTTCATTCATATTTAGTATGCTGATGGTTTACCACCTTTACGGTTAGCTAATTCTGTATTTCTTTTATTTATAATATCTTGAGCTGCTTCGGCTAACATCTGATCCAGTTTCACATATGTCAAATCAGAGTTTAATTTTATATCTGTAACTCCTGGTAAAGATAATTTTTTACCTTTGTATGTAACCACAAGATTTCCTGTTTTGCCATCAACTTCTATTTTAGCATTCTTTCTAATAGATGAAGGCATATAAGCCTTAAAGACTTTATTTACTGCACCATCCATTTCTTTCTTCCTTGTTCCAGTTCCACTAAAGAAATAGAATTCTAAATTGTCCGCAGTTCTACCAGTATCTGCTTGTAAAGAAGCTACTCCTGTTACGGTTGGCATTTTATCTCCTTGTGCTCTAATGATAGGATCACCAGCACCTTTAATAGTGTAAGGTGTTCTGGATGAATATGCTATTGCATCTTCACTTGAGTAAGTAGTTGGAATACCATTTGCTTTTGCATCTGTAACTTGTTGATCTGTTACTTGAATGTTAGCACCAGCACTTCTAATTTCTGCTGGCGTTGGTTGGTAGTCAGCTAACTCTTTATCAACTTGATCTTGTGTTTTAGTACCAGCAAGAACTTCAGCTTCTAATTTCTTTTTCATTTCAGCAATCAGATTTGCTTTAGCACTTTCATTCTTAATGTTAGTTTTTATTTCAGCATCTGACATGTTTCGTGTATTGATAGTATACTGTTTAGTTTTTTCAAACTCAGCAGTTATATCATCAAAACTCATTGGCTTACCTTGAGAGTCTGTACCAGGGGTAACTAATTGGAATACTTCTCTTGATAAATCTTTTGTACTTCTAATCTTACCATTAGTATCTTTTCTATTAACTTGTTCTCTTCTACCACTTTGGTATTCAATAATTATTTGATCACCAATTCTTTTAATAGAATCAATCATTTCATCTGGGTTATTTTTACCAGCGTTAAGTTGTTGTATACCAGCCGCACTTGCACTTAGGTAATCACTCATATCACCTGCAATAATATCATTAACTCTTTGTAGATAACCGATACCTTCATTAACAGATTCATTTTGTGCTATGGTTGCTGAATTTGCTTGAGGGAAACTTACACCTCCAGATATCTTAGTTATCTTATCCATTTGGTTATCGAATGCAGTATCACTAAAACCACGTACAGTCTTTTCCATAAACTCTCTATCGTTAGGAATAAACTTTGGTGGATAAGAATTAGCATCAACTTGAATCCAATACTTTAAATCTTTACCAGGATTATTTTTCTTAAACTCTTCCTCAGATTGAGCAAAAGCAAATTGCCCATCCATTTGTGCCGCGGCATTAGATAAAACCTCATCATCATAATTAAATTTAGACTCAAACAATTGATTTTTCATTTCATCAAATCTATCTTTGTTTCTTCTTACATCTTCAACAGAAACATTATAAACACCTTCCATTCCGTTTACTTCAGTAGTAGCCGGGAATGATGTTATCAACTGCATCATTTGATCTTTGTATGTAGCAGTCTGTTCAACTATATCTGCGTTACTTCTATCGTATTGGTATTTAGACCTATTGTTTGCGTAACTGGCAGGAAGGTAAGATTCTGGGCTATCTTTATAAGATGGCATATTTCCATTTTCATCTAACCTTACTATGTATGCAGTATTAGTACCTGGGTCCATCCAGTTTACTGTACCATTTAAATTATTAAAGCCTTGATTTGACTCTTGAAGATATGTTTCAGATGCACTTGCACTATTGTCTTGTTGTCTTTTAACTGCATTATCAGTGTACTCTTGTGCACTCTTGGCCATTATACCAAACTGAGACATCTGATCTTTGGCTTTCTGCATTAATTGACGAAACTTTTCTGGTGGTATTCTACCATCCTTCATAAGTTTCTGTTGCATTAACAAGTTCTTTTTTAAGTTAGAAGCCATTTCTAAAACACTATCGCTAAATGTTTTATCAGCGTTTAGTTCTATTTCAGCTACCTTCGTAAATAAAGCATTAGACTCTTCGTCTAATTTTTTCTTTTTATTAGCCTTTTCTTCTTCAATTCCATCAAAAGTTTTTTGTAAATCTTTACCAATTTGCCCCCATTGAATACGGGATGCACTATCACGTGGTTGGTAAATAGAATACAAATCTGGATTGACTGTATTTAATGTAGGTTTTTCTGCCATGTATTTTTATTTTAGCTTCCTGTTCCGTATATGCTCTTGAACATTTCCATTTCATCAGCGGATAACTCACCTTTCTTAGCTTTATATAAAGCAGATGCTTTACCAGCTTCAGATGCAAATGCTCCAACTCCTTCAAAACCAGCCTTCATTGATTCAGCTTGTGCGGTCAACATATCTTTTTCTCTCATCGCTTCGTCTTTTGCTGCACCTACATCCATACCAATAAGTTGTTGTTTTACATTTTCTTTAGCTTGGACTTTCATTTGAGCATTTTCATACAAGTCTTGTTGCATACCAAGTCTTATCTTGTTAGCATTTTCTGATGCTTCCATTCCAACTTTACCTATACCTGCCGCTAAACTTCTTGCGTCACCTTCTTGTAATGCCTGAATTGATTGTTGTTGGTTTGCCATGTTTTGCTCGTACTGTTGTCCAAATGCTTCTAAAGGAACATTTAAACCTTCGAAGAAATTTTGTTGAGCATCTTTTCGAGCTTGATCCATTAATCTTTTAGATTCTTGTCTTGCCTTGTCTGCGGCTTTTTTTTGTTTTGCTGCTTGGCTAAAAGACATACCCGCTTGAGCCACTCCAACACCTGCTCCTATTATTGCTGTTGCTGCTGCCATATTATAATTTTTTTATTAATTCAGTTGTATATGAAGAAGCCTCTTCATATCCTTGTTCTTTGTATACATTAATTAAAGATTTATTTTTTACCAAAGCATACATAAATTTTTTGTCCAGATTTATAGCCTTTTCTTCTAATGCTAATAATAATAAACCTATCGCCACTTTTCTTTTATACTTATCTTTATAATCAAAATTAGATATTATCCAATCTGCCCACGCTACTCCAGAGTTAGTATTATACAAAAATCCAGCTACTATTGGTGTTTCTTCTTCATAAACCATATAGCCTCCTGTACCATTTTCTGGTAAAAAGTTTTTGGGAGGGGGTGTCCAACGCCACGTTTTCCACCAACCACACAAAATCTCTTCGTAATCTTGTTCTTTAAGTGGTAATAAATTTAATTTCATTTACCAACAAAGATAATAAATTTTTATGGATAACTTTTCATCACACTACTACCCACGGAATATATCTCAACTGGATCAGTAGAATCGTTTGAAAGTTTGAATTGTAGATAGTACCCACGTGCACCATGAGATTCTGCAACAGCGTCTTTAATATACATTATAAACTGCCCAGTAGTAGGAACAGTAGTTCCAACTCCAGTGGTATCTATTGTAATACTATAAGCTCCAGGAGTATTAACTACTAATGTTACAACCCCAGCTAATATAGGGGCAGTCGTAGTAACACCACCTGCAACAGTTGCGGCATAAACTGAATCACCTTGGCTTATTATTGAGCCAACTGGCACATCAAATGTTATTTGAGTAGCTGCGGCAGGTTGCCCACCAGCCACTGTTCCTACACCAATACCATTAGCTGATCTTTGTGCCCAGTTAACTGTACCGTCATTAGTACGTAAAAACGAAAACCACTCACCCTCTTTTTCTATAAAATAAGTTTCTAACATAGAAGAAGGAGAACCATCAGTTAAGTCTGTAAATAATTCTAATGCAGCCCAACGTGCTTGAGATGTATCGGCTACTGTTGTATTAGACTCATATGATAAAGTTTTGAATAATTTTATATCTTCAGTAGGTGTTGGATTTAAAGCACTGGTTATAGTAGATGCCGTGTATTGCCCATAATATGTGTTACGTAAATTATTAGTGTTATGTCTAAATACATTTCCACCACTAAAAGTATATAAATAACTATTCATACCTTGAATATATTCTGGTATATACGAATAAAATGATGGCCAACCATTAAATGGCTCTCCTACTGAATATGTTAATGTATACGCTGTTGACATAATTAATTATTTAAGGACATGTTCCTATTTGTACTATTACTCCATTTGTATCTACTTCGATAAATTGTGTTGCACTGATACTATAAAATCCTGCCCCAACTGGAGTTACTCCATTTGAATCTTGAAACACCCAATCATATAAACCTGGGTTTCCAGCAGAACCATTTACTGGAGCATTGAAAATTGGGCTACCAGTTGTAGGTAAATTACACGCACCTGTAGATGTTAATGAAACATTTGATGCGGCAAAAGCAATCAACGATGTAGGACAAACTACTGATATAGTCCACCCTGTACTATTACAAGGTCCTTCTATAACAAATGTTACATTTTCTGGTGTTGTGTTTGGTTTTGGAACTACCATGATAGTACCCCCAGGTTGACCTGCAGTTAAACTCACGCCACCCGCAGCTTGATTTGCATAAGGTCCTAACGTAACTGGAGTTCCTTGATTTACAAATTGATTAGTTCCTGAATCATATACAAATGATGCTCCACTGGTTGTTAAACCATTACTTCCATTAGCATTAGTTAGTTGTAGATTACAACCACCTCCAGTAGATATTGTTCCAATAACCCCTTGTAAATATCCATAGTTTGGTGAAGAGTATTCAGAAGCACTAACGCCATCGTATGTCCAAGTACATTTATCTGGAACAGACGCTGGGTTAAATGTTACTAAAGCAGCTCCAATAGAATTTCCTAAGTTCATTGTAACGGTATACTGTCCAGTTCCCCCAGAGCCACTAACACCACTACCACACGGTACTGTACATGTGTCGCATGGTAAAGCTGCTAATAACGTAGGGTTTGTAGGACCACCAATCAATTGTCTAACAATTCCACTTTGTCCATAATATCCGTTTGGTGCAGCAGTTGTTAACGCAGCGTCAGTATATAACATACTTGCGTTAGCAAAACTAACTCCATCAAAATAATAATTTCCTAAAACTCCTGCCATATTACAAATTTAACAATTTCCTACTTGTGTTACTATACCTTGCGTGTTTACCTCTATAAAACCATTTTGGTATCTGTAAAAACCTTGAGTTAAATAGGTAGTCGGATCGCAATCCGTTGATGAATACACTATACTTCCAACCACTGGATACGTTGTTGTTGGGTTTGTATTCAAGAAATAATATGTGTATGATAATGGTTGTACACATGCGTCAGCACTTGTTTGTTGAACAGCACCACTCTGATATGATGTACAAGTAAATGTACAATCACAACAAGCATCAACCGCACTACTTGCATCATAACATAATTGTTGTACTGTAGTAACTCTAAAATCATATACTAAATATAAATACGCTTTATTGATAGGAATACTAAACGCTGGTGTCGTAGATGGTGTTATTGTTCCTCTATATATATCTTGCCCAGGGTTAGTTATTAACGAGTTACCAATTATGTTTGGAGCAGCAGAAGAAACTATTGTTTGAATATCTGCTACAGTATTAGAATAAGCTGTATTACTTGATAAATAACTTAATTTATATGGTTTTGCAGTTACATCAAAATCGTCTGAACCTATCTTAGCCGTCCCAATAAAAAAGTCTACACTATCATAAGGAAATACACCAATCGATCTAACACCAGATTGAGAATCAAATAGACTTGCTACTTCCGAAGAAGTTCCAAATTCTACCCCTGTACTTGCAACTGGGCTTATGTGTATTGAATTATTCCACCCATATTCTGCATGAATAAATTGCCCTGCATCTACTGAAGAATTTAAAACAACTTGTACTACGTTAATAGTTGTTTCTGTTGGACAGTTACCTACAATTGAATAAGAAGCCGTTTGACCACTTGCAGGTGTTACAGTTATAACTGCATTTGTAGGCGTGTTTAGATTTTTATTAATCTCTAACACTCCTGTTTGATTTGTTAAAGTAACAGGTGTACTTGCAGTTCCATTCCAAATTCCAGTAACCGTGACAGTTCCTGTTGCGACAACAGTTACCGTTACAGATGCTTCTATAACAAGTCCAAAATCTATTTCAAAACTTCTTGCCGAAGTCTGCCCATTAAACTCTAAAGTAGTACCACACGGTATCGGTGGGGTTGGAAAAGGTACTGGTGTAGTATTGGTTGATAAAACATATTCACCCATATAAGGATCAAATCCTCCTAATTTTTGTGTTGTTAGTTGAGTGATAAATGTATCTCTAAACCACGATCTCATACCTGTTTCAGATATTACTTCTAACGAATCATTATTTCTTGAAGTACCTCTTAATTTTAATACAGCTAATCTTTTAGTGTCTGTAAAAAACATATCATAACCGTAAGAAGCAAAACTTTCTGGATTAAAACTAATACCGTACTCTTCTATTCTGGCTATTTGCGTTCCTAATATTTCTGGTACTGATGATATAACACCACCTCCAGTTGAATCGCTTATTAAATTTTTACTTGCTAAAACGTATGTTATTCTATCTTCGTGAAGAACTAAAATATCTGTTTCTCTTGAGTGCATTTTCATAATAGGTCCGAAAGACTGCTCACACTCTTTATAGTTTGCTAATCCTAAATTAAATTCATTAAGATTATTTACACCAGATGTACTACTAAATACACCACTATAAGTCATATCTGCAAATCTATCTGCTTCCTTATAGTTTTGATTTGAAGCTGCTAAAGTTCTTTGACCTAACACCACTGATTTAGAAGCTAAACCATCTTTTATTTTATAGCTTTCAACACCGTTTCCAAACGTATAACAATCCATAAAATTTAATGTGGCGAATGCATTTTGCGTAGCCGTTTGGTTTATATCACCATCGGCTGTTCCAGTTTGATGAAACCCATTTGTTATATCATACATCTCTGATGCATCATAAAACAATTCTGAGTTAGCATCGGCTGGTTCAGATTCAAAAACAATTAAATTATTTGCACGAGTTACTACTATTTCTAATCTAACAAAAGAGTCAGAGTCTTTAGCTGGCCACTGGTGTTTACATCCTTTTATACCAGAACGAATAGATAAATATAATGGTTTAGTAGTATCAATAGTCCCCGTATAACCTGCCTGCCAAAATTGCCAACGTGGATTCCAATTAACACACGTTACACCCGCAGCACTTGTAGCAATTGTAGAAACAAAGACAGAATCTCCAACACTTCCTTCAGTAACTACTCCAGTGTTTGGATCAATATTATCTCCAACAAACCAATCATACATAGTAGGATAGTCAGCAGATGAAACAAATTGTTTTTCAAATACATATTTTTTACCATTACATCCACAACATCTATCCTGTCTACCATACACGGCTTTTATATATATTATACTCCCAGCAGGAACATCATAAACAGTATCGACTGCACCATCTGTAACAAATACCGGGTAGTTGACTTGTGGTTTACAATATGATTCACTATCACTATTATATTCTTCTCTACCTCGTTCAACTACTGCGTCATCTGGTATAGTAATATTAAAGTTTTGAGCTTTAATAATCATGTATAAACCTGGTAATTGAAATGTTCCAGTACCTAATTCATTAGTAGTAGCTAAAAAGTCTTCTGCCTCTGCACTTACATCTAACACTTCACATGTAGTCAACGACTGTACTGCTCCATTAACATCACGCTTTACAATTAGCGTTTGTCCTTTTGTTACTTTATTTTGATTATCACCTTCTAATCTAAAGTATATATTATTGTTACTTGGTCTTACATAGAAAAAGTTAGAATATATAGTTTCATATCCACCCTTACTTGGCTTTAATACAAACTTATATTTTGTTGCCCATGATGGAGGTCTACTGCTTATATTAACCTGAACTCTGTTTTGTCTTTCACTGTTTTGTGGTGGAACAAATACTGTATTATATTCTGATACTAATACGGTTGATGCTCTTGCAAATTTATCCATATAAACTATTCCGAGTTCATAATCTCTATTGCTATGTAAAGAACTTATATCAGCATCAGATGTAAAGTTAGCTGTTGCAACTTCAACTCTAAAATACTCAAATAAATCTGTTGTTACTAATGGATCATTTGTGTTTCTAAAATTCATTGCTAAAGGTTGAAAACCAACCTGGCTTGAACCTGGTGTTGTAACAAACCTAAAACCTTGTTGAGCAGTAGGATCAGTTAAACTACTGTTATATTTAGCCCATCCTGCACAGTTAGTAGGTATTGACAATGCACAGTTGAAGGTATCGGTTACAGATGAACCACTTGAACATGTCGCTATTGGTTGAAAGTTTGAATTAATAACCGTACCCATAGCTGCAGCAAAAGATGGGCTGGAACACATATCGTAAACACTGGCAAAATCTTGTGGCAGTCTATACGATAAAGGCACTGTAACATCACCATTACTAAATGTAGGTGCATAACAAGGATCAGCCGTGTCCCCATTTATTTGATCTGAAGTCAATCTAAAATTGATTCCAATTGTTGCATCTTTTTTTAACTTATTTTCAATTGCAGAAAAATCAAAAGTAGCTAACGAATTTGAAACAACTACATTACTACCAGATATTGTGTATGTAATACCAGTAGTTAATACTGCGTTTTCTAATGCTTCAAAGTCAATAACTTTTGATTGTAAACTTGCTTGATAATCAATAGATATTTGACTACCAGAACTATTGGTTATGTCGTATTGATCTACGTAATTAGCATACATTAATCTATTTCCTTGAATAGTTTGTGCTAAGGCAGTTCTGGGAACATTATCATACAAACGCAATAATTCATCTTGTCCTAAGACCGTATATACTTTACTATTAGTAAAATTAAAATGTTGTGTACTGTCATTTGCCCACCCATAATCATCTTTATTAAAACGTTCAATAACAAAAATATTATTTGTATTTGAATCTTTATATAATAAGTCAACCGCTATAACTCTCGCAGGTCCAGTGTTAAAAGAAACACGTGCCGTGTTGTATTGGTTTTGCATACCAGCATTAACGTAGTTATTTGTATCAAAACGAAATGCTTGTGGTTGAAAAGCTGGTACAGTAAATAATGAGGTAGCACTATACTCATTATCTGCATATCTATATCTATAAGCAAATGATATAAATCTGTCTACCAAGTAATTTTCTTCTCCTGGAACATTCAAAAGCTCAACCTCTGGTGTTGGTAAGGTGTCTGTACTTTCAAATCCCGGTGGCTTTAAAATTACATTAATATCTTCTTCTACAATTTGATCAGTGTATGGAGCTCCAGTTAAAGGATCAGGGTAATTTCTATTTACATTTATTTTTCGTGGTGGATTAAAATCGTCAGTAAAAAACAACATTCCTTCTATTAAATCTACACCAGTAATTAAATAAGAAAGATTAAAATTTAAAACTGAAGTTGATACCACGTGCATTGTAACACCAGTGGTTTGTGTGTTATAAGAAATTATAGCATCTAATCTACCACCACCTACAGCAGCATTACTTGGATCATGTACAAACCAATATATAGTTTCGTGTATACCATCAGCTAAACTTCCAATACAAGTAGCGGCAGATGAAAAAGCAACATTGTTCCATGTTATGGTAGTCATTTGCTCGTTACCCTTTGAGTTTTCAACCGCACCTATTTCCGTGGTTTCAGTTGCACCCACACGAACATTCATCGCATCGATGTACTCTCCGGGAGGAAGAAGCCTTTCGTCTATCGACTTATTCATTCTCCCCTTGTTAAAGTTGGTAGTTAAAATTGGCATACTATTTTATCCATTTATCCTGCCCTCTTAAATTCATTAAGAGTCTTCCAGGATGTATATTACTTAATCTTAATTTTGCATTTCTTAATAAAGATGATTTATCTTTACGTGCTCTATTTACTATATATTCTTGTACTCCCAGTCTGCCATTTAAAATTGAAAATTTTATGTATGCATAAATAAATTCTTCAAATAATTTATTTACACTAATTTGTGAATCATTACCTTGCTCCATACCATCAGAGACATATTCTAAAACTATAGAATCAGTTGCAGATGCAGAACTAAAATTAATAACCCCACCTTTTTTATCTATTTTAAATGTTGGATTAACATTAGCAGTTTCTGTATTTAATCCAAAACGTGAACCGATTTGATAGTCAAAATACCAACACCCATCTAAACAATAACCTGGTTGGTCATTAAATGGACTATGGTCATTTAAATATATACCACGTGTGGCTTTTGATAAATCTACTTCAGAATCTTGAGGGCTTAACGCATTACCGTCTTGGTCAAAAAGTATATTAGAGTTGTTGTCTTGTAAGTATGCACTTGCCCAGTTTGTTTGAATGTTTTCAGATAATGGATATAATATACCATCTCTGTATACTGATATTCTCACCCAATTTACAAAATCAGATGGTAGTATATATCTGTAGTTTGCATCTATATCAATTTGCAATATTTTAATTTCTTTCATTGCATCATAATTCAATTCTTGAATTCCTCTTTTTGCATGAAAAAGAACTTGATATCGATTTATATTATTTACTAATTCGTGATTACCTGCATACATCAACATAAAATTATTTACTATGTCTTGTAATGACACATACTGGTACGAACCCCAGTTTTGATTTGTGGGACTGTTTCCGTTGTTTTGGTAATATTCAAATTGTGTTATATAAGCCATATTATGATGTTTCTTGCGTTTCGTTTATTTCTTCTTGTTGTCCAAATTTAAACACATCTTCTTCCCTTATTTCAATTCCAACGTATTGACAAATCTTAGCTATTAAACCTGGTTCGTCAGATACTGGTAATTCAAAGTTTTGATAACTCGTAGAAGCAGCATTAAATAAAGGCTCACCAGATTGTAATGATGTGTAAGTCCATTGAGGTGGCAAGGGATATCTTATATACTGTACTCTTATCGCATATTGTTGAACAATAGTTGAAGGATACACCTCAACAGTATTTCCAATTACAGCGTTAGGTGTTGCCACATTACTACTTGCTCCACCTAAAACATACGCAGGGTATTGTGATGTTGGAGCTGTTAAATTTGAACTTGTTAATAAAAACAATTTATTTTGATTTACTCTTTCTACTTCCGTTATATTAGTTGCACTATATATACTGTAGGCATCATTAAGATTCATTATGTTTGCACTCAATGATAAAGTATCTGCACTATCTACAGCCGTTACATAAGCCTGATCACCAGTAGTGGTGTTTACAACTAAACTCCCTATTGGTGGGTTAATCATAGTAGAAGGTGTAGAAACAAATGTTTTAGTATTGTCGGTTAATTTAAATGCACCTACTAAAGTATTTGTGCCAGTAAATAATGAAGTTGGATAATAATATAATTTATTAATTAAATAATAATCTGCAGGTAATTGATATCTATTCCTTGTCCCTTGATCTATTGGTAATTGAGTTAAAAATGCGTCTGCCGAAAAACTATCAATAACTTCTTCTAAATTTTTTACTATATCAGCATAACCAGTACCAGAAGTTCTTGCGTTTTCTCTATTTATCCAGTTATTATATTGATAAAAATAATCCTCAAATATATCCATTTGAGCTTGTTGACAATACAAGTTAAAATCTTGTGGACTTATATACCCATAATTGTTCTTATTAGCAATAGCTAATACGGTATTTCTTACATCGTTAATCGGCATAATAAAAATCTTTTTACAAAGATAACAAAAAAAAAGAGGCTACTTTTTTTTGTAACCTCTTCTTAATTTCTAATAAGTAAAGACTTACGAATTAGGCACTACAATTGAGAATACAATACCTGAGATTGTAACAGCTCCACCAGCCGCATCTTCTAAGCCACTAAGACTTACTTGAATTGAAGGGTGTTGCCAACTCTGTTGAAGTGATTCTAAAACATAGTCTTGAAACTTGTTTCTTACATCTTCATTGTTCGCTGCCATTACTTCATGAGTAACAGTTGCTATTGCACCAGATTGATAGTGAAATACACAAGTAGACGTAGAAGCCTGCTCGATCATTACTAAACCATCTAATGCTACCAATTGATTAGCTTCATTTAGAACTGGAATACTTAAAAACTTTTGCATAGTTAAAAAATTTAAGGGTTATGTGAGAAAATACTCGAAACAAAGATAATGTTATTTTTCCTTATCTTTCAAGCGTTTCTTCAAAGCCTTAAATGTCTCTATACCATCCTCTGATTGGAAATAAGAAGCTAAAATAAAATTAGCATCTTCACCAAAAGGAACAGTTAAAATTTTCTTTTTATTCTTAGGTAAGTTAAAATACACATCACGTTGATTATTTCTAAACATTATAAAACCTGCGTCAAAAAACTTATATACATCATCTTGTAATTCTAACATAGGATCATTTAATGTCTCTAAAAAATCTTCTGGCTCTTGTTTAGCATACAATAAGATATCTCTTTTTATTTCGGTGGTAGACATTTTATCTACACCTGAACCTAATAAAATTCTGGATACTGAAAGCATTTTATCTAAACTTAATCCTTTAGCAACTATCTGTGCTTCTAATGATAACTCTACTACCTCTAATTCTTCAGCAGCATCTCTTGCGGCATTTACTTCTTCAAACACACTACCATTTTGTGGGTGTAAGTGTAAAAACTTTTGTAACACTTGATTGTTTTTCGGAACAAACAAAACACCGTCTTCAAAGACAATTGGCTCTAAAATAGCATTACCATCTTGCTCATCTTCAAATGGAGATTTTTGATTTCTTGCGTAACGCAAAGGTTTATTAACGCCTTCGGTTTCATCGAAATGTAATAAAGGATATCGTGAGGAGTTTCGAGAAGCCAACATATAAGATAATGGGGCTACCTCTCTTTTTAGTCTGTAGAATTTATCTACAAATTCTTTTGATTTTTTCATTGTAATATAATTTAATTTAATTTAAAATTTATAATAACAAGGGGGGAGATAAACTCCCCCTTTATTATTGAGTAATATTAATTCTGGAATAAGAAGAAGTTGTTTGCACCTAAAGTACATACAGCTCTCTCACTCAAGAAGTTTACTTCCATTGCATCAAGATCAGAAGTTCTTGCACCACCAGCAGAACCAGTAATCCAAGTTTTGTATCTTCTGTCTTCTGTTTCAGAAGCTCTATATCTAACGTGTAAGAATGGTCTCTTTGCGTTCTTACCTAAGATTTGGTCATAAACTGTAGTTGAACCAGCAGGAACTAAAAGTCCATTTACTGCACCACCTACAACATCACCTCTCATAGTAACATCGTTTAAGTATTTCCAATCTGACTTGTAGAAGTCATAACCTCTTCTGAATCCAGTGAATCCAAGATTTAAAGCCATTTCTTCATCATTGTCAAATAAACCATATGAAGTACCACCAGCTCCGTAAGAGTTTTGTGCTGCTAACATATCGTCAATATCAAATGAGAATTCTCTATTTACAAAAATAACATTTTCTTCAATAGAACCTTGCTTATCAAGTCTTTGGATAATGCTATCAAATTGAGATAATACTTGTGGGTTTCCACCGCCCCAAACATTTCCTCTTAATCCAACAACATAGAATATACCATCTGAACCATTTAAGTTTGCAGCAGATAATCCAGCACCAACTCCTTGTAAGAAGTCTCCAGCACCAGAAGTTGCGTCTGCAGGTACTGCTTCAATCATTGCAGTCTCAAGATAATCTTCAAATCTTAATCTTGTTTCATGCTCAGATTTTAAATACCATAGGTATCCAGATGCACCGTTCTCAGTAGTTACTTCAACCCATCCAATTTGAGCCATATCAGAACCAGAAACAGAATACTTGTCTTTGATTATAATTGGCTTGTTATCGAAAATAAAGTCATCAGCTTCTAAAGAACCTACCATTCCATTAGTTCCTTTGTTAAATTCAGAACCATATACAAAAATATCACAAGCTACACCAGCAGCTACTGCTTGTCCACCCGCTTCATAATAAGCGATTGAAACTTGGTTTACACCTGTTCCAGCAACAGCGTCACTTGGACCAGCTATTACAATACCTTTGTTAGATAACGTTGATCCAGCAGTTTTGTCAGAAATCATTACTGTTTGTCCTACTCTTAGAGCAGCAGTATTAGGAGTTCCAGCTAATGCAGGATTAAAGTTAGTAAGGTTGTTAGGTATAGTCCAAATTGCATTTCTTGTTGCAGCTCCAGCTCCAGCAGCAGATGTACAGTTTAGATATTTAGTATGTAATCTTCCTTGTTCTGCCCATTTGATAAGGTCAGAATTAGAAGGCATTTCTGCTCCAACCATTCTTAGGAAGGAAGCAATTGTACGATTGCCATATCTCTCAAACTCTTTTTCATATGTATCAGGTAAGTACTGATTCAAGAAATCAAAGTCGTTGATATAATTTGTAGACAACGGTACTTGTTGGCTACTTGGTTGCAAATCAAAACCAGGGGTTACATTTACACTCATAATTAATAATTTTTAATAGTTTTTAACTTTTTTTAATACTTCTAATTTTGAGTCCTCTTCCACTACTATCTGATCTACTTTGTACGTTTTTAATTTTAAGACCATCTTTATTAAATGATCTTGGTGCTTGTCTAACCTCCATATTAATGTTTTTTGATTTCTTAGTAACATTATCTACAGCATTAGAAACACCTTGTTCGTAAAAATAACGAGCAAACTTCTCAGGGTTCATCGCCACGGCTAACGCCTTATGGTAATTGACAGCATCATTAACTAAGCCAGTTTCTTTATCAAGAAAAGATGTCAGAAAATTATTGACATCTGACTGCTTGTTTCTTAGTTCTTCTGTCGTCCCTGGTTTATAAGTAAGATTTAAATCGTCACTAATATTAAATTCAAAACCTTTGAATTCTTTATTAAACACATCTTGTGTTTGCGTTTGGAAATAATCATATCTTTTCTTATTTGCTTCAGCAACAGTTTTAGATTCCTCAATATAACTTTTATAAGCATTAAGATTTTTTTCTTGATCTTCGGATAACCCACCCCCACTTGACTCAAGAGGAATTTTATATTTATCTTTTTGTTCATTCAAAAATTTCTTTGCTTTCGCAAGTTCACGCTTTTTAGCTAATTTAATTTTCTTAACATCTTTAGGTTCATCTAATTCTTCGTCATAACTAAACTTATCTTCGATAATATCTCTTATGTCTTCAGAATCTAAACCTTCTTCAGTGTTTTGATAATAATTAGCCAGTACATCGTCATCGTCCATAGAATCATAATCTTTTTGTAAATTATAAAAATCATTAATTCCACGTCCAGTTTCCTGTTTGTACTTTAAATACGCTGAAACATCTTCTGGTAAATCAGGGTTTGCCTCTTTTTCCGCAAACAATTCATCAACAGAATTTATTTCTTTGTCATATCTTTTTTTAATAAAAGAAAGAACGTCTTCATCACTTAACTCTGATGAGGGAGTTTTATCTTCAGATGAAACAGTTTTAGCTTCATCATTATCTGTTTTAACTTCTGGCTTTTCTGAAGTTGAGGTGTTAACCTTTTCTATGTTTGAATCAGAGTCTTGTTGTGATTCATTATGTTTGTTTAACAACTCTTGTTCTACTTCAGCTTTTGATTTATTGTCGTAGCCTTCGACAGCTTTTACTTTTATTTCCATTTGATTTAATTTTTATACAAAGTTAATACTTAATTTAATATATTTTTTAGCCTATCTTGGATCGAACTCAGCTAAGTCAAAACCATCTAAACTATCCTCATTAGATTCAAAATTTATAGCTGGTAAATCTCTTTTCTTTTGTTCAATCATTTTAGATGTTTGAGTGGATTGTTGACTAATCCTATCATCTTTAGCTTTTTCTCTTTCATTTTCTCGCTTCTGTAAACCTTGTTGTTCTACACCCTTTATTTGCATTTGGTATTGGAACTCCTCAGCCATCAATTGAGCTTTCAACTGAGCTTCTGTTTGAAGTTTTTGTATTTCAAATTCTATTTCAGTTTGTTTCAACTGCATTTTTCCTTGAAGCTCTTGTTGAGTTTTTTGCATTTCCATTTGAGCTGCAGCTTGTTGGGCTTCCATTTGTTGTTGTGCCTGCATTTGTTGTTGCTGCATCATTTGTTGTTGCTCTGCTTCTTGTTTCTTCTTACGTTTTAATTTAAGAAGTTGATTAGCCATTTTTAAATTATGAACCTCTCTAATATCAATAGCATCCTCTAAGCTAATGTCTTTTTGAGATAATGCCATTTGAATATTTTGTTCAAGCATTTGTTTTTCTTCTTCATCTGGTGACATTTCAATAAATATCCCAAAATCATACATATATAAATCTTTTATATCTTCTAATATCTTTAAATTATATTTACCAATCTGCATAGCAAATTCATCTTTGAAGTCTGCATATTCTAAAATATCCGCAGTTCTAATTGATAAACATTCTGCCATTGTTCTGGCTATATATAAACTTGCATCTAATATATGACGGGTAGCTACGTTAGAATTTAAAGCAGCTAACTTTTGTACACCAACTAACGAATAAGGATCAGGTTTAGAACCATCTCTTGCCTCATTCAATCCAGTCACTTGCCTAATCATATCTAAATAATGATTATAATTACCAATAAGCATTTGTAATTTTCCAGCACCACTATTTGCAGTTAACTGAGTTATAGGAACTTTAGCGTTATTGAATTCACCATCTTGCGTAAAACTTCTACCTACAACGCTACCTGTTTGAAAATATAATCTTAATGCATCTTCAGGGTTATAAGCATTTCCAGTACCTAAGTCTACTTCATTTAGCCCATCAGCATCTATAAATACACCATCAGGAACTACACGTGAAACAACTTGTTGAATTTTTAAATGTGTTACTTGAATTAAATCTGCAAAAGGAATCATTCTCCTTGTTAATGATTCAAACATTCCTTTATAGTTTCTTGGGCCACATGCAACATAATTTGGCATAGCATATTGACTTGCTGATTTTGGACGAACCATATTTTCTGCTAATTTCCATTGCAACATAATATTAGTACCCATAACCATTACACCATCATACCAAACATCAATTCTTTTTTCTACCCTTTCAAATTTACCTTCTTCTTGCATTTGATCAGGTGGATTAAATTCATCATCCTTTTGCACTGTTCTAAATGTACCATCTGCCATTTCCTTTTTTTTGTAAACAAAGGAATTAGATGATTTATAATTAAAATATAGAAGAGTTGCAGTGTCTCTATGAAACATACTGTTTTGATAAAACTGAGCATTATTATAATAGTCATACCAAGATTGACTATATTTAGAAATCTCTTCTAAATCTTCATTAGTTAAATCTGGATCAATTTTTATAAGTTCAGTTATTGGAACAGTTTTTATTTCACCCCAGTAAAAACAATCTTTAAAGTACGGATCTTCTGTGTAACTATATACTACATTGGCAGGATCTACATAATCAATTGTAACACCTTGCCCAGGTAAAAACATATGTTTTGCTATTCCTAAACCTAAAGTAGCGATATCATAGTCAATACGTTTACGGGTATCTTGATAATGATTTTCTGCAAGTAAAGTATTTATTGCTTCTTCTTCAGCAATTTCTACCGCAGGTTTATATTTCATATTCATAAATAACTCCAACTCGTCACTGGTTTCAGGAAGTTGTTCTTCAGGAATCATAAATGTATCAATACCAAAATCTTTTGTCATTTGCTGTAAAATAGGTTTAGCTATCATATCAGCTTCTACCATTTCTTGAAATTGATTTCTTTTTTCAGCAGATAAAACATCTTGTGCGTATGCTTTTACTTTAAAAAGTCTATCAGACATTCCGTTCACAACGATGTCTATAAATTTTGGTATGATAGGAACAGGTGTCCAGTCTAAGTTTAAATAACTTAAATCACCATCTACGGCAATTTCATTTTTATATTTTGCTATGGACTGTTCTCCACGTGCATACAATCGTAATCTATTGAAGTCTGCCCATTGATTATAAAACCTACAAGAGCCGCCATCTTTTCTGAACCATTCATATTGTATTGCTTGACCTACTTGCAGACCAAATTCCATTGTGCCTTTTGTAGAATCTGAGACAAATTGATCTGGAAATGCAGCAGTCTTAATGTTTATATTTACTTGCTTCATCTATTAAGTAGTTGACTAACTGAGTTCTTGTTATTATATCTCGCAAAGTTAATGCTTATTTTTGATTTTTCTTTAGTCGGTGTGTAAAGGTGCTTTTGGTTAGCCATAACAGCTAAACCCGAGCTAATTGCAGCATCAAACTTTGTTCGATTAGATATATCAAACTTTGCCCAATCCTCCAAAGTTCTTTGAAATGGCATCACACCCATGTCGTCTTGTTGTCTATATGTGCCCTCCATATCTAATCCTATATGTTTTTCTATGTATGATTCTATTGCTGAAGCATGTGCTTGTTTTACATCTTCAGATGAGTTTGGAATACCACCAAGTTCTCTTTCGGTTTTTGATAATTTATTAAAAGTTTTATCAGGGCGATTCATACTAAACCCTCGATATCCTCTATTTTTAAAATGATATAATAATCTTGGCTTATTGTTTTCCACCAAAATAGGCATACCATAAAATACACACGCCATTAAAACTTCTTCAAAAAATATTTCTGCGGTTTGTGGACGTGCTATGTATTCTAAAAAAAATTGGTTGCTTGGAAAATTATCCATATTAAATTTGGATAACCCATGCAGAGAACCATTAGAACCACTACCAACAACTACACCAGATATGTCATAAGAGTCACAACCAAATGAACCTAAATGTTCATTACCAGGATACTTACGTCCATTCTTAACTATTACTTTATTTTGTAAGTTTTTTTCTGGTATATAAGATACAAAAAATCTACCTCTTGAGTTTGGACTCCATATTACTTTAGAATCTTGGATACCATTTTCCCAACTAAATGAACCTTGAGTAAGATGTTGTTTAATTATTAAACTATCATTATAGTCTATTTGTTGATATATTTTTGTAAGATTAAATAATGATTGCTTACTTTCATCTCTAAATGCATGAGATTCAGAACGAGGAAACTGTCTGTAATATTCATTAAGTGCATCAGGATCATTAGCCAAGGACTCAACTTCGTTTTCCCAATAATCAATAGCACCTATATTAATGGGTTCATTGTCAATACCTACTACATTTAAATCTTTACCTTTTAAAACGGGCATTCCATATTTATCTATAAATCCTTCCATATTCCATTCCATAGGAATAAATAAATTATATAACCCACTTTTTGTTTGCCCATTCTGATTTCTTTTGAAGGTGTCAGAATCATAAAATAATTTTTTAAAATTATTACCTCCTTTATCTAAAGCATTAGAAGTTGAACCCATCATGCATTTACCTATAATTTTACTTCCTAATCTTAGACAAGTTTTTGTAACACGCCAGTTGTTAAGAATGTTTTCAGGGCGTTCCCATTTACCACTTTCATCGTGCAATAGTAATTGTAGTTTTTCACCATCATAAGAGTTATCAGAAGTATTCTTCCAGTCAATAGTAGTATCAAGTCCTTCTAATTCTTCCTCTCCTATATCATACATATTTTTTTTAGTAATCTTAGAAGCTGGAACTCTAAAAGCTAATTCTGTTTTAGGTTTATCCATACCATCTTGAATAGGTTTAAAAAAGAATGGATAATTGTTTGAGATAGGAACAACTTTATCTGTAAACATTTTTTTTGCATCAGAACCAGTTTTAGATAAAATACCGATACGAGAATCTTTTGTTATAGTTGCCTTATTTACTCCTTCAGCTGAACTCATAAAAGAAAATCCAGATCGTCTTATTTTTAAATAACACATACCAAAACTTCTTTTATCAACTTTACAAGCCTCCCAATATAAAAAGAAAATACGATTTGCTTCTCTAAAATCTGGATGTCCTACATCAATCTTAGTCCATTGTAAATACATATAATGTGTGCCAGTAATATACGTAGGCACTCCATTGTTTAAAAACCAATGTCCGTTTTCTCTTCTGTTAAATTCTTCTTCTATGTAATCAACCCACTTATTTTTAAAAGTAGGAGTGGTTTCATGCCATTGAAAAATACTTTGAATCCTTTTTAATTCTTTTGGATAATCTTTTGCCTTCCAATATTGATTATGGCGTTTTAATTTTGAGGTAAGTTTTGGAGTAGATGGAACAGCAATATTTAAATTGTTTACTGAATAAATATCACCTATAGTTCCGTTTTGTGAGATAACAATAATATCATACTTTTCATTATAACCTGGCGTCCAAGATTTAGCTTTGTTTTTTTTTAACAAAACTGATTTAGGTATAATTATTTTGTTTAACCTATAAAAACTATTTTGATCTTGACTCTGCAAATCCTTTTGGGGTTTTATTATTAACTATTGTTCCTCCTTCCAATATTTGCTTTTCATCTTCAATTCTTTTTAATATTTCAAACGCATCAAATATTGCTAACTTTTTTGTAGCTGCAGCATTCTTTAATCTATCTGCCGCCAACTCATCATCTTTCTGTGGTTTTATTATTTCTTCTTTAGCTACTTTAATAAGTTGACGAACAGCTCTTTCGCCAGCTCTAATTATTTCTAATTTAATTTCTTTAGTGTCCATTTTTTAATTTTAAAAACATAACTTGAACCAATCTTGCATTATCACCTTCACCAAAATTATGAAAACAATTTCTTGAATGCTTTATATGTGAAGGAAAAATAAAAACTGAATTATACTTTGCTTTACATACAAGTATCTCTTTATTATCTTCATCGTATAATGTTGTTCCATATTCACTGGGATACTTTTTATTTAAATATATTATGGCAGTGTAATCTCCATGCATATCATCCTTATGAATAAAATTAGGTTCTTCTTGACCTAAAACAGACATCCTTGCAAAACTCAAAACAAGTTCAGCATTTATTAAGGACTCAATAGATTTTGCTACATCATCCCTTTCTAACTTTTGTACATTTTTAAAAACATTAACACCATCATTAAAATCTTCAAATCCTTTTTTTTTTAAAGACGATACATACTCGTCTGGATTACTATAAACATCTGTTAAAAACATTGTTGTCATAATACCATCGTTATATTATTAGTAAACATACGATACAAAACCTCATCATCTATTATAAACTCATATTCTGATTCTGGTTGAAAAGAAATAGTATCTCCAATTTTTAAACCTAAATCTTCTAATTGTTTATTTATATATTTTATTTCACCCATCAAAGGCTCTACGCTTCCTCCTTTTTTTAAAAAAGAATCTTTCTTAGGAATAGGTTTTATAAAACAATATTTATCATATCCTCTCCATTCATCATCTCTTTTATATAAATAAAATTGATCTGGATCGATAAAAAATAAATCTTCTCTAAAAAAACTTTTACCACTTTTTCTTCTACCATACATATCGTTATAAAATTTAAATACGTTATGGTGAACAACTAATGTATCTCCTTCTTTTACTTCGCCTTTATAATTAATTGGCAATGATATAACTTTAGCAAATCTATTAGATGCTTTGTGGTTTTCTTCTGAAGTACTGGTAATAAAATCTATACCACCTATTTTAGTTGTATTATTGTACCTTCTGTTATCCAAAGGTTTAACAATAAAAGAATAGGGAGACTGCATCAAAAGTTTATATTATACTCTAAAGATATTGGGAGGGTTAATTTAAATTCTTTCCAAAGTAAAATCTCTTCACCTTGTTGTATCCAGATTTTATAGGATTTATCTTTTGCGTCTTCTTGAATTAAGTGAATAGCGTATTTACCTCCTAATACTTCTTGTCCAACTATATAGTGCATAGCCCCAGACTTATAGTCTGCACCTATGGAAATCTTTCTTATGTCCATTTAATTTAAATTAAAAGTTTGGCCCTAAATCTAATACTCTATATAGAATATTAAAATATGCAGTTCCATTACCTTGAGTTACAGTTCCTGGTTGTGCTAATGTTAAAGCAGCATCATCTGGAACATCATAAAACGTACCTACTGTATTGCCAAGGTGTAATGCTTGATCAGTTGCCATATTGAAACCAGGGAATGAACCACTTGAAGGAACAATTGTAATTCCAGAAGCAGCACCAGCAATTTGTATTGTTGAAGGCAAACTAAAATCATAAGCCACAGTTCCTGCATCCATATAGAACATTATTTCTAATATGTTTAAAACTTTACCTTTCCCTGGACTATCTATTAAATTAATAGTTTGAGAAGGAAGATTTAATAATTTTGCAGAATTAACCTCAACATGAGCAGCCAGCATTGTGCTACCAAATAAACCTTGCAGTGCTCCTAATGTACAAGATTTTGTTTTTAACTGATTTTCTTTGTCAGTTAAGATAACATAATCATTAACATCAGGGTTAACTATTTGTGGATACGCTGAGGTGTTGCTTATTTTTGCCATTATTTTTCTTCTTTTATTTCTTCTTCTTCTGGTGGATCTTTAACTTCACCAGTTTGTAAATCTATTATTGCATTTTTTCCGTAAACTTTCGTCAACTCATCTTCCGATACTCTGAAGTCGGCTCTAATTCCTTCAATACTTTTCCATTGTGCAAAGGCTTGAAGTACTGCGTCTGCTAAGGAAAGTTTTGCATTCACAAACTTTTGATTAAGTCCTTGAATGTTTTCTAATTCTTCTTTTTTTAATTTTTTTGACATTTCATTTAATTTTAATTGTTATACTTAGTACAAATATAGTAAATTAATCCCACTATTAATTTGAAAACAACAACTCTTCATCGTTGTCTGCTTTTTGTTCTGCTACATGTGTTTCACATATAGATACAATTCTATCAGTATCATTTTTAATCCAACCTAATACGGTATCTTTAAATGCATCCGAATCTTCCCATTCAACAAAATTATCTTTATCAAAAGTTAGATTACTAAAGCCACCCATTGAGTGAGCAAATTCACCATCTGCCGATTCTACTACCCAATGAACTTCTTGAATCACATGATCCTTTCCTTCAAAAGTTTTTAATGCTTTTAAAGATATTATTTTTACATTACTTACTATTGCCATAATTATTAATTTATTAAGTTACAGTTGTGTCTACATTATTTACAAATCCTGCAGTTACATTTATTTTTAAATATTCTATTCTTATATACCAGTCCATAGTGGCATTACTTATATTAGAAGCAGTTTTAAATCTTAAAGGTTGGTTTTTTAAACCATCCCACCTTACATTTGGATTTTCATTAATAGTAGGAAGTGGTACGGGTCTGCCCCAAAACCACTCATTTGCAGCACCACAAACTCCACCCGCCATAACAGCTATAATTCTTCTCGATGCTTGTGCACAATTTCCACTGGTACAAAAATAAAATGAAGCACCATTAGTCGTTCCAGTAGTCCATCCAGTACCAGGTTGTCCAGTGCCTCTATACATAAATATATTTGTTGGCCAAAGGACACTATTAGCTCCTGGTGCGGCTATAAGTATTTTACCACTATCACCATGAGCATCATTTAAAGCTGAAGCAGATAGTTTTACTGTTACTATTCTTTTGTCTTGTACTACTTTACCACCACTTCCAAATGCAGCACTAAACTTAGGTTGGTTTGCTGCGTCAGTTATACCAAAGTAATTTCCAGAAGAACCACCATAATTACCCATCTTAACATACTTACCACCTGCAGCGCCATTACCATCAACATATAAATTTTGTTCTGAAGTGTTTCCAACATTTAATTGGTTTCTAACCCTCATCGTTCCATTAACATCGAATGCAGCACCTGGGCTCGTTGTTCTAAATCCAACTTTTCGATTAGTAGTATCTAAATATAATGTTGAATTATTAGAAGCATCAAGACCTAATTGTATCACACTTCCAGTATCTGATATTTCAGAATTACCTATTGCAGAAGAGCTACTCCATTTAGAGAGGAAGTTAGTAGTTCCACTTCCAGTAACTCCACCACCACTTCCACTTGATGCGGCAGTTATTCTACCTTTAGCGTCTACAGTTATATTTGCATTTGTAAATGAACCTACATTGGAATTAACCGTAGCCATAGTTAAAATTACTGACTGACCAAGTTGTGCAGTACCACTAACATCACCTCCACCAGCAGAAAATTGCCAACCACCAACAAAGTCATAGATTTGATCTCCTGTTGCAAGTTTAGAACCACCATTAGTTACAGCGGCAGTGTCAGCACTTATAGTTGGTGAAGTCCCACCTGAAGAAAGTATTGGTGCAGTTGCACCTACACTCGTTACTGTACCAGTGTTAGTTGTATATCCAGCTCCATTTGTAAGCTGGTTATTGTTTGTAATACCATTATTAATAGTTATAGTATTACTTGATCTTGATGTAGTAATGTTAGTACCTCCAGCAATATCTACAGTTTCACCATTTGTAATAGAGGTTGAGCCTCCTGAATCTCCTTGTAAATTCCAACTCGACATAGAACCACCTGAAGATGTTACATACCCCGCATCATTAGTCCACTGCGAAATATTTCCACTTTTATTAGTAAAAGTTTGTGTATTAGAAGCGGTAGTTGTTCCAGTGTTAGTAGTATAGCCAGCACCATTAGTAAGTTGAGTATTGTTTGTTATCTCATTATTTATGGTTATAGTGTTGCCAGATCGAGCTGTATTTATATTCGTTCCTCCCGCAAAATCTACTGTCTCAGCATCATCAATAGTAGCTGTCCCGCCATTATCAGCTGTAGCTTTCCAATTAGACATAGAGCCAGCTGAAGTTAAATACCCAGAATCGTTTGTCCATTGTGATATGTTACCAGACTTGTTTGTAAATGTTTGGGTGTTACTTGCTGTAGTTGTTCCAGTGTTGGTTGTATATCCAGCCCCATTAGTTAATTGGTTGTTGTTTGTTACACCATTAGTTATAGTAATTTTATTTCCACTACGAGCTGTAGTTATATTTGTTCCACCTTCAAAATCAACAGTTTCATTACTTGTGATACTTGTTGAACCACCAGAATCTGCCGTCAAATTCCAATTTGTCATACCTGCACCTGAAGATGTTATATATCCAGAATCGTTAGTCCACTGAGAAATGTTTCCAGACTTATTAGTAAATGTCTGCGTATTAGAAGCTGTTGTAGTACCAGTGTTGGTAGTGTAACCTGCTCCATTAGTAAGCTGATTGTTATTTGTTATCTCACAATTTATAGTTATTGTGTTACCTGATCGAGCAGTGTTTACAGCTGTACCACCTGCAAAATCAACTGTTTCTGCATTATCAATTTGTGCTGTACCACCATTGTCGGCAGTAGCATTCCAACTTGACATTGTTCCACTCCCCGCGATTGCAGCATCAATAGCTGTTTGTATTTGACTACCTAAAGCTAACTTTGATGAGCCACTACTTACAGCGGCAGTATCTACACTAACAGTTGGTGTTGCTCCTGCAGTTACTTGAACTGGTGCAGTCCCACTTACATTAGTTACTCCTGAACTGGTTACATAACCTTGACCGTTTGTTAATTGATTATTGTTTGTTATACCGTTATTAATAGTAACGGTTGCTCCAGATCGTACTGTTGTAATATTAGTTCCCCCAGCTATATCTACTGTTTCAGCGTTTGAAATAGTTTCGCTTCCCCCACTATCTGCCGTTAGAGTCCAACTTGACATTGAGCCAGAAGGGTGAGCATCAACATATGCTTTATTAGCTGCATCAGTAGAAGCACTTACAGTATCTATACCTTGTATTCTACCATTACCACTAAATGTAATATCATCTACTAAACTTATTCCACTTCCTTGTACATCAAGGTCGCCAGATAATGTTGTTGTTCCACCTCCAGTTTGTGTTACAGCATTTTGAAATGTTGTTACACCAGTAAATGTTTTGTTACCAACTATGGTTTGATTAGTAGTTGTACGAACTATACCTGCATCAGAAGCGAATTGGGACTTTGTTCTTTTTTGTACTACGCCATTAGCATCTAATCCCCAAAATTGAGTAATTGGACTTGAGCCTAAAGTACCAGTAAATTTTAATGTATTTGCTTTAGAAACAATTGCACTGTCTTGGATTTGGAGGTATGTATCCCCCATAACCAATATGTCAACATTTTCTACTAAATCATCTTGAGCAACATCACCTAATTGTAGGTTATGTCCACTGGCAAGAGGGGCGGAGTAAGTAACGTTATTAAATCCAATAACATCTACCGCGGTAGTAGTGCCTGGGGCATCCATCTTTATAAGTCTACCTTCTATATCAAGATAGTTTCCTACAGTTAGATAGCCACCTTGAACAATTACATTTTGTGTATATGATGTAGGAGCTCCGAAATAAACAGTACCACCTGAAGTAGTTCCGTTGTTAATCATCAAAAGATGTGAAGATCCAGATTCGTTTACAAATATCTGTCCTTTATTCGCATTTAAACTATCATATAAACTGATAGCATTTTGTCGAATTTTGGAATAACTGGCAGTACCGCTTCCTACGATTAATTCTGCCTGTACTTGAAGTTCATCATTAATGTTTCCATCTGATAAAAATTGTATTGCCATACTAAATTAAATTTATGACACCTTCGTAATCAATATTCTTATTGAATTTGCACCAGGTGCTGTTGTAAACTTGACTGTAACTTGAGCAGCTGTGTTTCTTTCTACATCTGCATAAACAGTCTCATAAGAAGTTAAGTCATAAAGTTGAACCATTACATCTCTTGTAGCTAAACCATGGTTTACTGCAATCGAAGTTGCTCCTCCTATATCTGCTGCATATTGTTCGTTAGAAGCTATACATGTGCTAACCGCAGTACAGAAGTCACTAACTTGTGATGCTGTGATATCAATATCTTGTTCAGATGCTGCCGTTGTTATACCGTCATCATCAAGAGTAAGTGATACTGTTTTTGATGCTGATCCATAACTACCACTGGTGCTTCGAGTAATTAACTGCACCCAACCATTTGAACTAACAGTAAAGTTATCATTGTCAAATCCTGCAACACCTTTAGTGGTTGCTCCATCAGTTGCACCAGATCCTGCAATACTTTGTCCAGATTGTACAATAGTAAATAATGAGTTTGCTGGATTACTATTTGCAGCAATAGCTGTATTAGCAAAAATTAAATCTCCTGGTTCTAAAGCTGTACCTAATTGAGTTCCTGCAACTGTTACTGCATAGAAATCTCCTAATGCAGTAGCAATGTTACTTGCTCCATTAATAGCTCCATTTGGTGACAAGTCAGTTGTTTGACCTGTACTTGCATTATATCCTCCTCTAAATAAACTCGAGCCTGATACTAAAGCCTCTACTTGTCCTAAATTCACACCATCAGTAGCATTCGAACCGTTTGCTACATTTGTTAGTACTTGTGATCCAATACTTAATGCGGCGGTTGGTGCTCCAAAGTCATTCAAGTGAGCATCAGATACATATATTTTTTGATTTATTTGATTATTTGAATCATAATAAACAAGCATGTCTGTATCTGGATCATCAAATGCACTTGCAGTTTGAATTTTAGCAAGATCTAAATTAACTTTTAAAATATCTGTATTAGTTCCTACAGTAGCAATACCAGCTTGTGCCGCATCTTGTGCTTGTCCTTCAATAGTTGCTGTATTAGTTGAGCCAATTGTTTGGTTTGTACCAGAATTTCCAGCTAATGTCCATGATCCGTAATTGTCTGCACCTATATATGTTTTTAATTGTGATGCTGTAACTCTTACTACAGCAGTAGCCGCAGATGATGCATTTATATCTTGTAATAGTATTAAATCACCATCAGCTATTGTAACCGAAGCACCAGAAGTTGCGTCTGCAATAATTCCTGTTGCAGAATAATCAACAGCCACTGTAGCAGTTTCACCCGCTGTAGTTACTTTAATACCAGAGCCTTGGTTTATAGTTGTTATTGGATCAATGTAAGTTTTAAGATCACTAAGAGATATTTGCTTGTTTTTTGTTGCATCTAAATCATAGATTAAAAGCAAATCACCATCAGCTCCAGTGCCTAATGAGGTTTGACCTACTATATCTACACCGACCTCAGGGATTGGTCCACTTTGATTAGCTATTGTAATACCCAGTTTAGCGTCAGCAGTAGAAGGGATTACAGATGTAACATCTCCTTGGGGTGCAGCTGCTAAAAGATTAGCAACTGTAATTTTTTTGTTTGTTGTAGTATC
>CESK01013120.1_pt1 | contig 59002 bp, 49 predicted proteins | sample 531091 | NCBI WGS metagenome assembly CESK01 (sample SAMEA2621271, study PRJEB7988) | marine metagenome | biome: marine biome (ENVO:00000447); feature: surface water layer (ENVO:00002042); material: "saline water (ENVO:00002010), including plankton (ENVO:xxxxxxxx)" | depth 5 m
AACATTAATTTTTGCGCCCGGCGTTTATGCCGAGGTGGAAACGAAACAGGTCATTCAACAGCAGTTGGCTGATGGCTCACTCGATAGCGCTGAAGACAGCGTTGAAGAATGGGTGAAAAAAGAACCGGAAAATGCGGAAGCCTGGCATACCCGTGGGGTGGTGATGGCGCAACAGGCACAAAATGCCTTTTTCAGTGCGATGAGCTACGCCGGCAAGTCAGTGGACTCCTTTGAGAAAGCCGTTGAGTTGGCGCCTGACAGTATAAAGTACCGTCGATCCCTGATGCAGTTTTATTTAATGGCACCCTCTATTGCCGGCGGTGATGACGAAAAAGCGCTGGCGCAAATTGAGAAAATGATGGTGTTAGACCCGGCACAAGGGGCGCTCGCTAAAGTTGGGTATTTTCGTAAGCATGAAAGAATGACGGAAGCTGAGTCTTTGCTGGAAGAAACCATAGCAGCACACCCCGATAATGCCGATGTTTTGCTTTATGCCGGTCTACAGAAACAGCGCGCGGAAGAATTTGACGCTGCTTTCACGTTATTTGAAAGAGCTAAAGCCGGTGTGTCTGATGACGGTTCGGCAGTCAGTATGGCGTTGTATCAGATTGGAAAAACCGCCGTTTTAGCAGAGAATCATATTGATGCAGGCATTGCCGCGCTCAATAATTATTTGGAGAAAGCGTCGTTAGAGAACCTACCTGAGCCGCACTGGGCGCAGTTCAGAAAAGCACAGTTGCTCGCGTTAAAAGGTGATACAGAGACGTCAGAGAAACTGCTGGCAGAACTTAAAGGTGTTGACGATAAAGAGCTGCAAGAACAGTTGGCGCAATAAAGTTAGTCATCTAAATACCCTCTGTTTCGGCCGTCAGACTTGGCGCGATACAGCGCCGAGTCTGCTTTGGCTATCATTTTCTCGGCAAGCGCATCGGTGTCTTCGTCGGTTTCGGGGCTATGAATATAGCCGCCGACACTAATCGTTAGGTAAGGAGCTATACCTGAGGCGTCATGAGCTATCTGTAGGGCTCTAACGGACTCAAGCAAATGGTTAACGCTGTCTTCTGTCTTCTTCCTGTCCGTCGCTGAAATTACAGCAACAAACTCTTCCCCACCGTAACGAGCCACAAAGTCGGTATTACGCTGAAATAAATCAAAGAGGGCATTGGCGACCCCTTTAAGAGCCTGATCTCCCTGTAAGTGTCCGTAATGGTCGTTATAGTGTTTAAAATGGTCAATATCAATAATCAGTAGAGACAGTGCTGACTGCTCTCGCATTGAGCGCTGAATTTCATTGTGGATACGCTCGTCAAAAGCACGGCGGTTGGCAATGCCGGTTAAGCCATCCTGAGAGACTTGGGCATGAAGAAGACGGTTGGCTTTTTCCAGTTCACGCTGAGTATGAATAAGCTCTGCGTAGGTTCGTTGTCGCTCTAGCGTATTGGCAATAATATTGGCGACCAATTTTAAACAGCGAACTTCTTCCGGTGTCCACCGATGCTTTTTCTGGACCCTGTCACAGCCGACAAAACCCAGTAATTGGTGCTTCGCTACGATGCCCACACAGATAACGGACTTAATGTGTTCGCGCCGGAATTCTTGCTTTTCGGCATCAGCTTCGAGAGGAAGTAATTCGACATCGTTAACAATGAACAGTTGGTGCGTTTTTATTTCATTGAAAAACCAGGGAAGATCATCGATACCGACAGACTGCAAGTCGTCAATGTGCGACTCAAACCCATTCCGCACCCATTCGTGCGTGTTGGTCATATTGACAATAGCATCATCAAACTCGAATACATAACATCTATCAGCACAGGCATAGCTGCCAAATGCCTCAATGACTTCTTCAATGCATTCGTAGGTCTCTGCTGGTTCGCTGTTAATCAAACGAGACGAAAGCTCAGATATTAATTGATTAAAAGTAACTTGAGTATTTATGGCGTCCATGAATCCTTCCGACCGTTGACACTGTCAGTTAAGCACAGACACAACACAAGGTAAATGTTATTTTTGTGTTATTTAAAGAGTTATTCAGTCTGTGTAAAACGTCCAAATATCAAATACGACCGGTAATACGGAAAAGACCAACAGGAGTGCCATTGAAACATTAAAAATGCGCTGCGCCGTATGATTGATCAGTAGTTGACGCAAGCCAGCACCAGCAACAAGCCAAACACCAACACAAGGAAAGGCCACCGCCAAAAACGCAGCGGTTATTTCCATGACTTCAGACCAGAGTGTACCCGCTACGGTGGTAAATGCGGCGACTGCGCCGGTCGCCATGACCCAGGCTTTGCCATTAACCCACTGAAAGAGAACCGCCTGCCAAAATGTCAGTGGTTTACGGTCACCCTTCTCTATGGCCTTTGGCGTTTGTGAGCCAATCACCCAGGCGAGCCACAGCAAATAGAGCGTGCCGGCAATTTTTATCATTTGGTGCAGCAACGGGAATTGTTCCAACACCGAGCCAAAGCCCATACCGACCACCAACACCATCGCCGGAAAACCCAAACAAATACCGAGGAAATGCGGCAAACTGGACTTTACGCCGTAGTTCACACCAGAAGACATGATCATTATATTGTTGGGGCCTGGCGTAATCGTGGTTGAAAACGCAAAGAAAAATACCGCGATAAAAATTTCCATAGCATTCCTTGTGCGACATAAATTGACGCATAACGTCTTATACTGGTGTCTTTAAAAATATACGATACCATGGAATTTCATGGAACCGGTTTTAAGGAGAGCATCGAGTGAGTGAATTAACCCCCGGCTTTATTGTCGCGCACGGACACCGTTTGGAAGATTTAACGGATGTAGCCGTCAAATTCACTCAAAATTATCCGCTGGCTCCGCTGGAGCAGGAAACGGTGCTGGTACAGAGCAATGGTATTGCGCAGTGGCTTAAAATTAACTTAGCGCAAGCCAGCGGCATTGCTGCCATGGTCGATGTGACCTTGCCCGCGCGCTTTCAGTGGCAGGCCTATCGTGCCGTACTGGGTGATGACATACCCAAAACCTCTCCGTTTGATAAAGACCGTCTGACTTGGCGGTTAATGCGTTTATTACCCGATCTTATTGCCGAAAACCCGCACTTTGCGCCGCTGAAGCACTACACTTCGGACGATAACGACGGGCGCAAGCTCTATCAGCTCAGTGGGCGTTTAGCCGATTTGTTTGATCAATACGCGGTGTATCGCGCTGACTGGCTCGACAACTGGGTTAAAGGTCATGGCGTTTTGGAAAACAATGAGCCGCTTGAAGCCGAGCAATTGTGGCAGCCGGAACTCTGGCGCGCTGTCAGTAACGACATTGGCATTGATGACTACTGGAACAACCGGGCTGAGCTGCACCAGCGTTTTATTGATACTGCAAAGGCATTGCAGAGACGCCCTGCAGGCTTGCCTCCCAGAGTTGTTGTGTTCGGTATCTCGTCACTGCCGCAGCAAATGTTGCAAGTGCTGGATGCCATAAAAGGCTACACGCAGATTTTGTTATGTGTGCACAACCCGTCGCAATTTCACTGGGCCGATATTGTTGACGGCAAAGAAGCGCTGAGAGAGGCGGTTAAAGCTTCTTCTCGACTTAAACATAAGCCTGATCTGCCTGAGCAGCCAGACGATGATGAATTGCATCAGCTGGCGCACCCGCTGCTGGCGTCATGGGGCAAGCAAGGTCGAGACTATATTCGTCTGCTCGATTTATACGACGAAACCCTCGCCAAGCAGGAAGCCTTTAATACCGTAAAGCTGGAATTATTCGAGCCTCACGACACTCATCACCTGTTAGGTCAGTTACAAGACGATATCTTAAATCTGCGACCCGTTCAGGAAACGCGGGAACACTGGTCGACACCGGCTAAAACGGACAAGTCGTTGCAGTTTCATGTCTGTCATAGCCCACAGCGAGAGCTCGAAGTACTGCATGACCAACTACTGGATGCATTTGCGAACAACCCGGATTTAAAGCCCCGTGACGTTATGGTGATGCTGCCTGATGTGAACACCTACGCGCCCTATATCGACGCCGTCTTTGGGCGTTATCACCATCGCGACGGCGAGCGTGACCCGCGCGCTATTCCTTATACCATCGCAGACCAGGGGGAGCGTCATCAGCGGCCGTTAATGATAGCGCTGGAGTTGTTGTTGCAGGCGGACCAGCTGCGCTTTACCCAAACGGATTTGTTCAATTTATTGTCGGTACCGGCAGTTCAGCAGCGTTTCGATATCCATGACGACGACCTGCCGCAGTTGAAACGCTGGGTCAGAGAGGCCGGTGCGCGATGGGGCCTGAACAGTCAGCAGCGTGAACAGTTTTATATGCCGCCGGCGGAGGAAAGAAACAGCTGGTGGTTTGCGCTTAAACGCATGATTGCAGGCTATGCCATTGGCGAGCTTGAAGTAGATCATTCATCCCCCTGGGCTGAGGTTGAGCCTTATCCCGAAGTATCGGGCCTTAGCGCTGCTCTCGTCGGTTGTCTGGCGGATGTAGTACGCGCGCTCGAGTCATGGTGGCAGCGCACCCAAACTGCGCAGCCATTGACGGACTGGGTGCTGCATGGCGAGTGGCTGTTACAGCAGTTCTTCGATACCGAAGACGATAGTGATCACTTACTGTTAGCCAAGCTTAGTGATGAGCTGTATCAGTTACGGGATATTGGTATTGAAGCCGATAACGAATCGCTGTTGCGGTTGCCGATATTTAAAGACGCGTGGCTGGAGCGTGTTGACCAGCAAAACCTTAACCAACGGTTTTTAGCCGGCGCAGTGAACTTCGCCACGCTCATGCCCATGCGTGCCATTCCTTTTAAATACGTCTGTGTGTTGGGAATGAACGAAAGTGACTACCCGCGCTCGGTGCCGCGCGTGGACTTTGATTTGATGACAGATCGTTATCGTCCGGGCGACCGCTCCCGCCGTGACGATGATCGATATTTGTTTTTGGAAGCAATGCTGTCGGCGCGGGACTGTTTTTATCTGAGCTGGGTCGGGTATAGCGCTAAAGATAACAGCGAGCGCACTCCGTCGGTATTAGTCGCACAGTTGCGCGACCATATTCAGCAAGGCTGGGGTGTTAACGTTAACAACCTGACCGTAGAACATAAGCTGCAACCCTTTAACACGGCTTACTTTAGTCAGGGGCAGCCGGGGTATTTCACTTACGCAAGTGAGTGGGCGCTGGCGCATGGTGGTGCTAAAAACAACCACTCAACAGCGTCTCAGCATAGACCGGAAAGTGTCGAACGCACCCTCAGCATTAACGACATAAAACGTTTTATCGAAGAGCCCGCGCGGCTTTATTTTAACTGGCATCTCGATACCTATTTCGGCAGCGAAAGCGAAGACCTGGATGACAGTGAAGCCTTCGTTATGGATAACCTGCAAAGCTGGACGCTAATTACGCGTTTGGTCGAATGTGGTAAACGTGCCTTGTTGCAAGGCGGGGGCACGGAAGCGGCCTTGTTAAAAGAGCTGAATCGAATCAACCGCGAGGGCGCGCTAGGTATAGGCGCTATTGCCGAGCAAAATGGCCTGGAACTGCTTGATCAAGCCGACAAAATACTGGGCTCTTATCAGCAGGGTATTACCGGCTACAGCCAGTTTAACGAGTTCCCCATTGAGGTAGGCTTCGAGCATAACGGCCTGATTATCGACGACACCATTACCGGCTTACACACCAATGAGCAGGGCGAGCGGCTGTGGGTGGTAACTTCAGCGAGTAAAATCGCAAAAAATACTAAAAAGGGCGGTGTTGAAGACGGTGGCTGGAAACATATCAGTGCGTATTACATCGGCTTAATGCTGTTGAATTTGCAGCAACCCACCCGTTTACTCATAGTTTCCAAAGGGGGTTGTCAGTTGCCGGTCGCCGCTATACCGGCAGAGCTGGCGCTGCAACAACTCGAGCAACTGCTTGAGCTGGTGGCATTGTCTGTGCAGCAACCACAACCCATGCATTTGGATATTGCCTTAACCTGGCTGAACGCCCTGGATAAAAAAGACAACGACGAAGCGCTGGCGCATGAGGCAGCCCAGCAGAAATACGAAGAAGGCGGCTTTAATGCACCGGCGATAGTGACAAAAAGTGATTACTGCGGCCGGGTTGCCGACACTTACGAGGCCATTATGACGTCGCCTCATTTCCGCCGGTTTTTAAATGAACTCTACGACCCGCTGCGTTTAACCATGGTGCCGGAGGACAAGTCATGAGCCAATCGACGACGCATACTTTGGAGAACCCGCTCGACTTTCCGCTGAATAGCAGCCGCCTGATTGAAGCGAGCGCCGGTACCGGTAAAACCTACACCATTGCCGCACTGTATGTGCGTTTAGTCATTGGTCACGGCACGCAGGACACCGCCTTTGAGCGCGAGCTTGTACCCAAGAATATTCTGGTCATGACCTTTACCAAAGCCGCGACAGAAGAGCTGAGTGATCGCATTCGGGCACGCTTAGCTGAAGCCGCCGCGTATTTTCGTGACCCGGACTCGGTCGACAGTGACCCGTTCTTAGCCAGTTTGCGCGAAGACTGCGTAGCGAAAGAGCAGAACTTAAAACACTTAGCGCGATTACTGGATTTAGCGTCACAGTCGATGGACGAAGCCGCGGTTAAAACCATTCACGGCTGGTGTCAGTCCATGCTGAAAGAGCATGCCTTTGCTAGCGGCAGTTTATTCAGTCAGGACGTCGAAACCGACAATGAGGAATTGCGTTTACAAGCCGCCGAGGATTATTTCCGCCGCTTTATCTACCCGGCCGATGCCGAGTTGAGTGAAAAATTGTTGGAAGACTTTACCTCGCCTGAAGCCGTGTTAGGTTTGACCTACAGCTTAAGCAAAAGCGGGCAGGCACCGGTTGAGGGTGACTTGCAAAGCTTATTAAGCGGTGCAGAAAGCGGACATAAGCAACGAATAGCCGTGATAAAGCAAGAAGTTGCGCCTATTTTCGGCGAATTGATTGATAAAACATCGCAAGCCAAAGGCACTGCCACCAAACTTAAGCAATTTCAGAAATTTGCCGACTGGTGCGCGGATGCTGAGTTGGTTGAGCCGCACGCCACGGCAGCAAACTGGAAAAATATCAGCGCAGATGAGTTACAAAAGTTTGCTGAGGCCAAACTGGGCGGCATGCCGGACAGTTGGAACGTATTAGGTCAGTTGCAGGAGCGCCTAAAACAAAGCAAAGTCCAGCAAACGCAAGAACTGGCAAAGGTAAAACAACACGCTGCATTTTGGGTGAATAAACGCTTTTCTGAACTGCAAAATCAGCGTGCAGAAATGGGGCATGACGACATGCTCACGCGCTTACGCGATGCGTTAAAAGGCCCTGGCGGCGAAGCGTTGGCGGCCGCTATTCGTAAGCAATACCCCATAGCCATGGTGGACGAGTTTCAAGACACCGACCCTGTGCAGTATGAGATATTCAACCGCATTTATAATCTGGCAGAGCCGCACCCCGGCACCGGTATTTTTCTTATAGGCGATCCGAAACAAGCCATATACAGCTTCCGAAATGCCGATATTTATACCTATTTAAAAGCACGTCGAGACACCGAAGGTCGGCACTATAATCTGGCGAAAAACTTCCGCTCGTCGCAGGCAATGGTTGATAGCGTAAATGCGCTGTTTGAACGTGCGGAGCAGCTACCCCGCGGTGCCTTTTTGTTTAAAACTGAAGGCGACAACCAGCTGCCTTTTAACCGCGTGGCTGCCAATGGATTGAAGCGTACGTTCAAACACTGCTTGTTATCCAGCAATGTAAAAACCGCTCCGGCGCTTCTGTGGTCGGTATCGAGTGAAGAGAAGCGCAATAAAGATACCGTATTCAGGGCAGCGGCGAACCACCATGCCAACCTAATAGCGTCGTTACTGAATGATCCGCAAGCCGGCTATTACAATGAAGACGACGTGCTGGAGCAGCGCGTGAAAACCAGCGACATTGCCGTGCTGGTGAATAACTTCAGCGAAGCCAATGCCATAAAAAAAGCACTGAGTGACCGTGGCCTCAAAAGCGTTTATTTGTCAGACCGAGAGTCGGTATTTGCGCAGCGTGTCGCGAAAGACTTGCTGGCACTGGTCAGCGCTTGTGCGGAACCACGTGACCCGTCGCTTATTCGCAGCGCCCTTGCAACGAGGCTGTTAGGGCTGCCGTTTGCTGAACTGGAGCATATTCACAGTAACGAACAAGCCTGGGAAGCGCGTGTAGAGCAGTTTTTAAGTTATCACGACCAATGGTTGCGCCAGGGTGTATTGGCTATGCTGCACAATGTGTTGCACGACCATCAGGTACCGGCGACGTTACTGGAAGACCGCATTCATGGCGAACGACAGCTGTCAGACGTGCTTCATATTGCCGAATTACTACAACAACAAAGTCTGGTTTTAGACGGCATTCCGGCGTTAGTGAACCACTTCGCGGAACAAGTGAATGAACGCCACGGCTTTGGTAGCAACAGCCGCACGCAAAGTGACGAGCAGCAGCTACGCCTGGAAAGTGACGATGAACTGATAAAAATTATCACCATCCATAAGTCCAAAGGTTTGCAGTACCCGCTGGTATTTATGCCTTTTGTGGCTTATACCCAGTCGGAGACCCACCGCATAAAGCCACCAGCGGTTTATCACGATAAAAATGGCGAGCTGCAAGTGCTCTGGTCCAAAGACGACGACAACAAACAGCGTTTAAGCGACGAAATTCTCGCAGAAGATTTACGTAAAATGTACGTCGCAGTGACCCGTGCACAGTACGCCACCTTCATTGCGCTGGAGGCCATGAGCGAGCATCGTAATAATCCGCTGTTTTACTTGTTGAACGGCGGTGCGGCGTTGTCTGACGAGCTTTACAATGTCGTTAATGAGCGCTGGCAGCAGAGCGCGCATACTCAGGTGACACGCCTGGAAGATGATGAGCCGCTGGTTCGTGCTCTAGAGCAGGAGCAGCAAACGCCTAAGTTGACGCCTAAAACGATGCCGGCAGGCCGAAAACTTGAACGTTGGTGGGTGGCTAGTTACAGCGCGCTTAAGTATGAGGGCGCGGTCACGAAAAGTGCACAGGCACCGCAGTCGCCCGACGAAATGAACTTGCTGGATGAGCGAGAAGACGAGGACGAGCAAGTCGCCAGTGCGGCAGAGCCGAGTGCGGACAGCATTCACCACTTACCTAAAGGCGCTGGCCCGGGTACCTTTTTGCATAACTTACTGGAAGAGTCGGCGAACCAGGGCTTTGAAGTAATTGCTCACGATACCGCCGAGCGCACTGAGCTCGTACAGCGTTTTTGTGTCAGCCCTTTGTGGCAGGAGCATGAGCAGAGCATTGCACAATGGCTGAATGCGTACCTAAAAACCGAGTTTGCGCTGAACGCTAACGGCGACAGAATTAGCCTTAGCCAGTTGCAGCAGTACAAAGCCGAACCCGAGTTTTGGTTTGGCGCCACTGGCGTTAACGCACAAAGACTGGATAACCTGGTACAACAACACACATTACCCGGTTACGAGCGTCCTGCACTAGAGCCTAACCTGCTGAATGGCATGTTAAAGGGCTTTATCGACTTGGTCTTTGAGCATAAGGGTAAATACTACGTTGCGGACTACAAGTCGAACTGGCTGGGTGAAGACGACCATGCCTACAGCGAGGATGCCATGCGCGAGAAAATACTGCACAGCCGTTATGACCTGCAATACGTGATTTATACGCTGGCATTGCACCGTCTGCTAAAAGCTCGGCTGGGCGATGAATACGATTACGACACCCACGTTGGCGGCGCAGTTTATCTCTTTTTACGCGGCCACAGAGCCGAAACCGGCGGCGCATTTTGTGACAGACCACCGAAAGAGCTGATAGAGCAGCTGGACAGCCTATTTGCCGGAGAAAGCGTCAAAGACAAGGAGTCAGTATGAGCAATGTAACTACCCACACCCTGTTTGAAGCTCTGAGTCAGTGGCGGGATGCCGGCTGGATACGCTCTATTGATTTGGCGTTTGTCGAGTTTTTGCAGCAAGCGGGCGAGCGCAGCGATGCGGTTTTATTAGCCGCCTGCTGCGTGTCGCATCAAGCCGGTCGTGGGCATACGCAAGTTGATTTAAAGGCTTTGATGGATGCCCCGGAAGCGCTGCTGAACCTGCCACCAGAGAATCGACATGCCGTGGACTGCGCCTTACCAAGTGAGCTTTTTAAGCAATACGGATTAGACCTGACCGACGCACTGGCAGCCAGTCAATGCGTCGATGTGAACGGTCACGGAACCGAGCCGTTGGTGCTCAGCGAACACACCTTGTATTTACGCCGCTATTGGCAGTACGAAACCTTTATTGAGCAAAGTGTTCAGGCGCGCATGCAAGACCGGCCGGTTATTAACGACGAGCTACTAAAGAGTACGCTGGCTAAGCTGTTTGCGCCGACCGAAAATGGCGATATTAACTGGCAGCGTGTCGCTTGTGCCAATACCGTGCGGAATCGGTTTAGTGTCATTACGGGGGGGCCTGGTACCGGTAAAACCTATACCGTAGTGCGCTTGTTGACGGCATTGCAGCATCAGGCGTTAACGCTCGGTTTGCCACCGTTGCGAGTGTCACTGGCGGCGCCGACCGGCAAAGCTGCAGCGCGCCTGACTGAATCCATTGAAAATGAGCTGGAGCAATTGGTTCAGAACGACAAACTCTCTAGTCTGAAAGACGCACTGCTTTCGATTCAGCCCGAAGGGAAAACCCTGCACCGATTATTGGGCGTGAAACCCAATTCCCGCGCCTTTAAACACAATGCAGAAAACCCGTTGCGAACGGATGTAGTTATTGTCGATGAAGCCTCAATGATAGACATAGAAATGATGACCGCATTGCTAAAAGCAACACCGAAGCATGCGCGGCTGGTACTCATTGGCGACAAAGACCAGTTGGCATCGGTCGAAGCTGGCGCCGTGCTCGGTAACTTATGCGCCGGTGCCGACGAAGGACATTACCACAGCGATACCGCTAAGTGGCTGCAGGACATTGCTGACACACCAACATTTCCGTCAGAGCTTATCAATGACAATGGCGAGCAGCGCCTGCAACACGTGGTTAAATTCCGCAAAAGCTATCGCTTTAAAGGCCCTATTGCCGACCTGGCAAACGCTATTAACCGCCAGGATGACGCTGCCACCCAGCAAGAAATTGAAAAGGCCAAAGCCGCCGATGAAGACTACCCCGTTAGCCTGTATGAAGTCAGCAGCCTAGACGACCCAGCCTTCGAAGCTCTTATCAGGGGTAGCCTGACGTTACACGTCAGGAGCAATGCAGCCGTCAACGATAAAGCCACTACAAACATCGACGCTGGTTCCGCCGACAAACTCGCCCGCGAAGCCCTGCAAAACCTAAGCAACTTTCAAATTCTGACAGCCCTGCGCGAAGGCCCCTGGGGCATGAAAGCCGTTAACCAAAAAGTGGGTGACATACTCGGCGTTAACGCCAACACTTGGTACGAAGGCCGCCCCGTTATGGTCACTAAAAACGACTACGGATTAAAGCTCAACAACGGCGACATTGGCATCGCCCTAAAAGATCCGGAACATGGCCATCTGCGCGTCGCCTTTCCGGACCAAGAGCACGGCGTACGCTGGATACTCCCCAGCCGCCTAACCCACATAGAAACCGTCTACGCCATGACCGTGCACAAATCCCAAGGCTCCGAGTTCAAACACACCGTCATGGTATTACCCGACCACGACAGCCCAGTGATGAGCAAAGAGTTGCTGTATACCGGTATTACGCGGGCTAAAGAGCGGTTGAGTTTGGTGGGGCGGGATTTAACCTTTAGCGTCTAGAGCAGATCAGAAAGAGGCATAAACTTAAAATTATGATGCTTTTGATCAAAGTCAGTCAGCGGCTGCGGCAGAGGCTGTGGCTGGCTGACTTTGAATAGCCAATATTTTTCATCGCGCTTTTTCGTAGCGGTGCCAGTAATTTCTTCGGTCAACGCTTGCCCCGCAACCTCCTCAATAGACTCGACTCGCCAGACATAGTTGGCTATTAGTTTGTTGCCCTGCCTTTTATCTGGAGCGGCAATGATGATAAATTTGGCTTCTCTCATCTTGTTATCGATAATGTACTTTCGGGTAGAGGCCTTTTTCTTCATGTGAAAAACCGAGGCTGAGCCATTTAGAAAGGCATCATAATAGCCCAAGTTTCGTTGATCAGTGGCAGTTGAAGTGACAAGCGCCAAATCGGTGTGGCGAATACTTGTTAATCCAGTCTGATTTATCCGAGCAGATTCTTGGAAGAAGTACTTATCAATATCTCTAGTACTCTCATCATTCAATAGGTTCACTAATTGATCGGTTAGAAATGATTTTAACCAGGCTTTTCCAGTATCGTTTGCGGTGCTGGGTAGTAGAGGAAACGCCCCAACGCCAACTTCGTTAATTGCATCCCAGTATGGGTTAATTTTGAGATTCTCAGGGTCTTGGTCATAAAAACCGGGGTACAAGGCAAAAGCCCCAAAAACGGGCCGAGTCTTGTTTTTGCCTAAGCTATCGATTTTTTGATAAATGAGTGCATCACGATACCGGTGCATTTGGTTAAGGGCATCAACAGGCACACAATCTTTATCAGTTCTATCACGGTCGATACGATATTTTGCATCAAACACCCAAACCAGACGTTCTTGGTCACCAATGGATACTTCAAGAAAAATATCGGGTTTCTGCATCGAGGTCCATGCTTTGTAGGGAGTACTGCTTATAGAAATTTTCGGCTCATGGGCAACCCGTATTTGCACATCGCCTTTTTCGAACAAATGTGACGAGCCGAGTCCATCAACAAATTCAACCCGAAGCCCTTTTCGTTTAAGCTTTGGGTGCGCTGTTTGTTCGATTTTTTCGAAACCCAGCTCTTCGACAATCTGAGTGACCTGCAGGTAACACCAAACTTCGTATAAGTCAGCGATAGATCGCACTGCTACTGAAGCATCGTCTCCGAATAAATCCAGGTACAACTTAAGCTCTTGCCAGGCGCGATATACTTTTGCGTATCCTGACTTCTGTTGCAGTACTAACGAATCCGTTTTTAAACCTCTAAAGTCGCCGACTTCCTTAAATAATGGCGCATTTAAGGTCTTTTTTAACGGTTCGCGCCACAATTTCAGTTTGCTAAAAAAGTGTTCTGACAAAATCTCCTTTTCTGGATCGACTAATTCAGCATCAAGGCTTACCTGTTTGAGTTTAGACACCAGAGTTTGAATGGCGAACTTAATAAACCTGTTTTCAGGCGTATCAACCTTTAACTTTTTTTGTTCGACGGCGTAGCGTGTGTCATAACGTTTTTGCGCTAGGTTTTCTTTAACTTGTCGTTCGAGTTTAGTGGATAACTTGCCTTTAAGACGATCGGCTTTTAAATGTTTTGTCGACTTTAGTAGTCTAGCGTGTGGCGAATGGGATATGCGTTTGATGCCATCGTAAAACTGAGTTCTTAGATGCTCAAAGTGATTGAGCCACATCACAGGGAAATGACTACGTTCAGTACTGTTTTGCGCATCATGGCTAGTCTTTTCCGTTAAGGTAAAACACCAATCGCGATAAGGATGTTGTAGCTGATCAATAATGGACGTTAAGTCATCTCGCATATCCATCTTAGTGGGGAAAACCTCGAAGCTGACCGTATCGGTTTGTTCTCTTTGACCTGCCAATTGATAACAAAGAGGCAGTTTTAGCCAGCCTAAGCTGTTACCGGTATTCAAGGTACCCCACAATACATGGGTGTCGCCGAACGTCGAGTGGTTAAACGCTTCGGACAGTGATTTTAAGTCATGCGTTATCTGCGGTGGTACTTCATGCGCTTCCGCTTTAAAAGAAAACTCAAATCCATAGGTCGAGTTTTCAAATAGCATAGGTTTATTCAGTAAAAAGTTAGAGTCAGCTTGATGGCACTTTTCGTCATTGCTAAAAACAGAGAACTCGCCTGCTTGAGCGGATGACAACTTCACCGCTGAGGAAGGGATATCCTTTCCTCTAGCACTCAATGCCTGCTCGAGTTGTTTCAGCCGACTTTGGGTTTGGCTAGACTTTACCGCCAAATTCCAAACCGGTGTTTTTACCGTGATCAGTGTTTGCATGCTCTAAGGCCAGAAGCTAGTGTATCCGTTCGTCTCAAGGCGAGTTTGCATCCTTTTTACCGCATCAATGCTACGGCAGGCTACGTTTAGGGCATCGCCATTACTGTCAGTTCTAAAAAAATCGGTACGCTCACTGGCAATGATTTGGTTAAAAGCTGGAACCTTCTCCAAAACAGCTTCTAATGCGGACAAAACATTAGTATTGCCACTGGTGGAACCGGTATCGGGTAAGGACAACTTGTCACTATCACCTTCAATACGAGGCAGTACTTTTGTCATCAGGAAGTCATCCCAAACCGCCGCAAGTTCTCTTTCAGACGTTGGATTAAAACAATGAACCGATAACAACAGTTCATTTAATGCCCTGAAGGCAAGTTCGAATGGAGTACCTTTTAAAACGCGATTAACTTCAGTCAAAAAACTAACAGATTTGTCGCGGAAACTTTCGTTATCATTAAATAAGCCAGGTTCACGCGCATCTGTAACTGTCGAAAAAGTTAGTGGTTGAATATTCGGTTGACCATCAAAAAATTCGTCAAATTTGTTTTCGAAGAAAAGCCCAAAATCGATAGTGAAAGCCCTGTCGATGACTTTACGGGAGAAGCCGTGAGTGGTTTCATCCATGTTGACGGTGCCGGCAATAATCAGATTGAACGGCAGTGGAATGCCGTGTTCTTTAAATTGCTCAAATAATGAGTCAGAGACCCCCAATGCTTCTTGTAAATTTCGTGCTGCTTCTGCGTTTAATCCTTTAATTAAATCGGCCGATACAAGCGCGTCAGAACGATATTTCAGCGTATCAGCGCTATAGTCAAACTCTCGAGTTTCCAGAACAGACAAATAGTCAGCGAAGTATTGCTCTACGGGAGCAAGATTCATTTCGTCAAGGCATAGCCAATAGGGGACCTTATCTTCGCTTTGTATACTCCACCATGCTCTGCCAGATTCGTCTACTTCAACCGTATGTGGGTTTAAATGAGCCCAGGCTTGCGCGATAAACGACAGAACTTTAGTAGGAACATACTCAGGGTGTTCACCAAGTCGGGATATATAGCCCAGCAAATCTGAAGGCTCGTGCCAGTCAGGCCGAACAGGAACAATTTCATAATTTTTATTACCTTGACTGGTTGCTTTCGCTTGCTCCCTAACGAAACGGGTTTTGCCTGTGCCGGAGATGCCTGCTAGCAAGATGAAGGGTTTTGGTAGCTCAAGTGTTTGTTTTATTGAAGACGAAGAAGAGTAGCTGACAGGTTGTGAGTCAAGGAGAAGCTTACCTGAGTCAATGTAATCAATAAGTTTTTTATAGAGAGCTACTAGTTCTTTAAAATCGCTTTCAATAGTTTTCTTGTCTTTAAGATCTTCTAAAGAATAGTACTTTGCTCCTGCACTAGCCCAGTTATAATCAGCCCCGTTTTGTCCCGCTTCATTTACCAAAACATCTGTGTTCCAAGCTGAGAGTTCAGGAATAGCTGAACGTATGGTCCCCCTCCATCGGGAAGCAACTTCTCGGGCTTCTTGAAGTGTTCGCCCCTCTTTTAACTTAGTTGCGCCGAAACCAAGCGACAGATACACCCCTGTTCCTTCTGCGTTAAATAAATAGACGGGGTAAACACCATTCTGGGCAGTTGTTGTAAAACGAGTATCGAAAACTGCGGCCCACGGCACATGTGTCCATACTCCTTGACCGGCACTGCCTTTAAACTCAAGATTATTTAGTGTTTCAGGCTTAAGTGTTTGCTCCATTGCCAAAGGCAGTGAGTTTCGAAGTTCACGAGCTATTTGATGTTGAGTAAACTGCTCATGTCTAGCCCCAGGCCAGGCGGAAAGAATTGTTGTGAGAACCTCATTCAATGCCATTGAGTCACTTCCTGTGTTTGATTTCATAAAACTAACAATAACCCTATTGAATAGTAAGGAAAAGGGCGAAACTCAGAATTGCTAAGTTTATAAAATAAAACTACTATCGGCTCCCAAAGCGTAACTACTTAAAAATCATGTATAGATTCTTTGCAGCAGCTCTCTATTTATTTTTTCTAGCTTTTGCGTCTGCAACCCATGCCGCAGAAACGTTCCAGGTCGATTCAAAACTCATTAACGAAACCGTCACCGCCCGAGTTGCACTCCCGGAAAGCTATCACCATTCCGACAGCTTTGAGTATCCGGTAATGCTGGTCATGGACGGCTCGACGCAGTTTGAGCACATTGCGGGTAACGTTAATTTCTTAAGCACGTTTTCGATTGTGCCGGAAATAATTGTGGTTGGGGTGAGTGCCAAGAACCGCATAAAGCACTTTACTCATACCGAACTAGAAGGCTATGAGGGGCGTTCCGGTGGTGCTGAGCTGTACACGCAGTTCTTGAGAGACGAACTGTTGCCTGAGATAAAAGAGCAGTATCGGATTTCGCCTTATACGCTGGTTACCGGGCATTCGCTGTCGGGGCTTTATACCAGTTACCTGGCGACTCATCATGCGGATTTTATCAATGCGTCAATATCGGTCAGTCCAAGTTTATGGTGGGATGATTTTGCACTTATCAACGATATAAAGACGGCGAAACAACAAGCAGAAAAGCCGCCGGTGCGTTGGTTTGTCAGCATGGCGAATGAGCCCAATGAAATGGCTGAGGGCTATAAGCGTTTAATGAACGTGTTAGCGGAAAAATCCGAAAGCGTTTTTGATTGGGAGTCTCAGCAGTTTCCTGAGGAAACCCACGACAGCACACCATTGATTGCTAACGTTGAAGGGCTTAAATCAATTTTTCGCGGCTACAACGCTGTGCCGAATATCGAAATTAAGTCGCTGGAACAGTTACAGGCTTACTATGACAATTATAAAAAGACGATGGGTTACAACTTCCCCATGTCGGTGCATCAGTACAATGTTTATGGTTTGAAAGCGGCCTACGAAGGCGAGCTTGAATGGGGCATCGGGATACTCGAAAAAGGTGTTGAGGTGTTCGGTCAGTCCGAAGTTCTGTGGGACAGCCTGGCTACCGTGTATTCCATGAATGATGACACGGAAAGTGCGCTTCAGGCATCGAATAAAGCGTTAAAGCTGGCTCGCCAGCATCAGTCTAAATACCTCAGTGAAATAGAAGCACAGAATGGTGAGCTGACCATGGACTAGCGCGAGAGCAATGGCTTTTAATTTAGGCCTTTTGATAAGAGCTATCATGAGGTTTCAGGCGCTTAACGTTTTTAGCCTCTTGTTCATAAGCCTTATGACGAACATCCCATAGTTCAACGGCGTGCTGAATGTTTAACCAAAACTCGGGTGTATTACCGAACGCGGCTGCTAGTTTAATTGCCATAGGAGCTGTCAGAACTCCTTTGTCATGCGCTATTCGGCTAAGCGTGTTACGGTGAACGCCCATTGCTTCTGCCAGTTCGCGAATACTAACGTTCATTGGCTCGAGGAACTCAGTGATGAGCATCTGCCCAACCGTTATTGGACGGCGTTGTGTCGTTCTCATTGGTACTACCTCCTTTCAGCCCTTGTAAACATGTGGGTCCAGATATGTATTCTTGGCGATATTTTCTTCCCAACAGAAAATGAGCCGATATTGTTTGTTAACTCTCACAGAACTCCAGCCGTGAAGCTTTCCACTTAAACGTTCATAGCGGTTACCTGGAGGGGCTCTTAAATCGGACTCTTTATTTGCCGCATCAAGTATTTGCATCTTTCTAAAGAGAGCTGTTTCGATGTTTCTAGGAATTCTCTTGTGGCTAGTGTCATCTTCATAAAAGCGCTCGAGCCATGAATCTCTGAATTTAACCGCCATAGTAACCTAACTAACAGATATTTTATGCACAACGATATTGTGCGTCAAGTGGATGCATCTAATATATAGTTAGGCTTAAAGCCGGTCTATCAGTTAAGTATTTATAAAGGCGTAAGATATTTACTGATATTGGATTCAAGCCTGCCAGAGTAGATCCGGTATCCCTTGGTGTAGCCCAAAAACAGGAGGACTAAATTGTACATAATTATGTATATTATTCTGTTTGTAATTAAGTGCATTTTATAGCTATAATTTAATCAGTCTAGTAAATGTGGCGAGGAAAACCATGAACACGCAAACAATATTGGCTGAAAAAACAGTATCTGCCAGCGATGTACGCAAGCATCCCTGCCAGTATTTTGAAGCTGAACCTGTGGCAGTACTCTCCCACAATAAAACAGCTGGCTATATGGTAGGTGCCGAATTATTTGAAGCTATGGTGCGCCAGTTGGAAGCCTGTAACCCTAAAGTAGAATCCCTTTTTAGGCCGACAGCAGCGCGCCTAAAGGCTATTAGCGCCGACGCAGAGAAGCTTTTAGCTGAGGCCAAGAAATCTGATCTGGATGACTTCGCAGTTCAGAAATAAGTACTAAACCCGCCGCAGTACATCCAATATCCCCTGGTCTCGGGCTTTTTGATCGGCCGGTACGTTAAAGTATTCGTTAGCTTTTACCCGCTCTTCCCAGAATTTTACAAAGTCCATGGGCTCGCTGGGGTCCACTTGTTGTGACTCAGGGGTATGGGTTTTGTAGAAGTGTGTTTTCACGAACTGAAAGCTCATGCGGCTGCGCTGTTCCCATGATATTACGCCTGCTTCGTGGAGGTCTTTTGCCAACAAACTCATGTCATCGGGGGAGATAGCCCGAGGGTCATATTTATTGGCGATTTCCGTGGGAATGCCACTGCTGTTAACGGAGGGCTGACTCGAATTACCTTCCTCAGCCTGACGGCGCATGGCTTCCTCAAACAATTGATCACGGGCTTTAATCAGGCTTTCAAGCTTATCTTTTTCGTCTTTGGTCAGGCTCGACTTACTCTCCAGCTCTTCAATTTTCTGCTCAATTTCTTCAAGTTGCTCGGTGTCGACACCCATGCGGTTAAGCACCAAGCTGCGGTAGGCTTTATCGATAAAGGTTTCATCATTGTCTGGTGTCGCTTGTTTCGCCTCGGGTGCTGGCGGCTGCTCGGTCTGACGGCTCTGTTGCGAAGAACCTGCCTGGCTCGTTGCTGTATTAAGTAATGTGCTGACGTTCATACCCCCTCCTAGTCCTTTAGCGGCAAAAAACGGCAATGATTTGCCGAAATCCTCGGGCATTGGGTAAATATGTGTTAACTCAGCAAGAGGTGTGCCAGTTAGTATTGCAGTAGGCACGTAAATCTATGTAAGCGAATTGCAGCCTTGAGCCTGATACCTTGTTTTATCCCTCATAATAATGCTTAAACATGATTTTAGTTGTCATTTGACAACTTTGTTGTGTTGGTTTATTTTTTATCCGTGTTGGGGGAGCAATGAGTAGGCCGAGACACCCTAAAAAGGAAATTGAAATAGCGCTACGTTATGCAGAGAAGAACGGGTGGCGAGTTGAGCACAGAGGAAAAGGGCACTGTTGGGGCCAAATGATGTGTAAACAAAATAGCTCAATGTGTCGGTGTGGTGAGTTCTGTATTACATCTATCAACAGCACACCGAGAAATGAAAAGACTCATGCGAAACAGCTGAAACGAGTCGTGGACAACTGCATTTATTCAGGAGGTAACGACAATGAATGACTATGACTTCACCTTAAAATTTGTCGTGCCTGCCACTATATCTTCTGACGAAATTACCGACAGTCTATATGGTGGCGCTTGTGACGATGCGGTTATAGGGGTGGGTGTACCAGGACGACTGGCGCTCAACTTCATGCGAGAAGCGGCTTCCGCTAAAGAAGCTATAAAAAGTGCAATTTCCGATGTGCAAAAGTCACTTCCTCAAGCGGTTTTGGTTGAGATAGGACCGGATTTAGTTGGACTGTCTGATGCCGGCGAGCAACTTAATATGAGTCGCCAGTATCTGCGCAAAGTTCGCGACAGAGAATTAGCCAAATTCCCCCTGCCAATGCATGAGGGTAATCCGTCTTTGTGGCATTTGTATCATTTGCTGGAGTATTTTAAGCAGGAAAAGCGCAAGGCTATTTCGGAAAACGACATGGAAGTGGCAAAAGCGGCTATGTTACTAAACTACGAACACCAAAAGCAGCGGGTTTACTAATCTTTCACTGGGCAAATGGCTGAAAATTTGTTTTGCTGTGAGGTAGTTATTAGCAACTGACTGCCAACATGAACAAAGCCATGCTTCAACGCCGCTCAGGTGAAAACAAACCGTTTAATGCCGCAACGCCGGACAGTGATGCACAGCGCGACCGTGCTCGAATCATCCACTCTTCGGCGTTCCGCAGGCTGCAGTCGAAAACTCAGGTGTTGGGTGTGGGCGACAATGACTTTTATCGCACGCGGCTAACCCATTCGATGGAGGTTGCTCAGATTGGCTCAGGTATTTGTGAGCATTTAAAGCGAACTTATGCTGACAATGGCGATATTTCGCAGCAGATACCGTCGTTTTTTCAAATTGAAGCCACTTGTTTGGCGCATGATTTGGGACATCCGCCGTTCGGTCATGGCGGCGAGGTTGCGCTTAACTATCACATGCTGGGTCACGGCGGCTTTGAGGGTAACGGACAGACGTTACGCATTTTAAGCAAGTTGGGCGAGTATTCTGAACAGCATGGTCTGGACGTAACCCGCCGCACCTTGTTGGGGGTTTTGAAATATCCGGTGTTGCACAGCGAAGTACAGCCAAAAGATTTAACCAAAGATTCTCCGCTAAACGCATTTAAACCGCCTAAGTCGATTCATGATGACGAAGAAGACGTTCTACATTGGATTTTAGAAGAGTTTTCGCAGCACGATCGCGACACGTTTTGCACCGTGTTAGAAACAGACGGTAAACGGCGCTCCCGGTTTAAAGCCTTTGATACCTCCATTATGGAACTAGCCGACGACATTTCTTACGGCGTTCACGATTTAGAAGACGCGCTGGCGCTGGGCTTAGTAACTGAGCGGCAGTGGCGCGAGGATGTGCTGCAACAGACGCATGAGGACAGCCCGCTGATAACCGAGGCGGAATTTTATAACGACAAACTCTTCTCACCTGATAGCCGTGACCGTAAACACGCCATTAGCAAACTGATTGGCTATTTAGTGCCGCAAATATCGGTCGAGCAGCAACAACAGTTTGAACACCCGCAACTGGATTTACAGGCAACACTACCGGCAGAGGCAGAGCACACGCTAGAACTACTCAAAAGTTTTGTCTTCAAGCACGTCATTCGGGGTGCTGAGGTAAAAGCCATGGAGTTTAAAGGTCAGCGCATCATTATGGCGCTGTTTGAAGCGTTGAGCGATACGCCTGAGCAGCTCCTGCAGCCTTCGACATTGCACAAATATCAGCAGGCAAGTAACCCAAGACGAGTTATTTGTGATTATATTTCCGGTATGACCGACCATTATGCTCGTAAGCAATATAGCCAGTTGTTTGGTGCAGAAAGCGAATAAAAAGGGCGCCAATTTGGCGCCCTTTTGAGTTTAACGAGTAGTTTCATTCAATGGAGAAACTTATTCCCATTCAGCAAATAGGTCTACGCCTGAGTAAGCACGGTAACCTTTAATGCTGATGTACCAACGGTCTTCTGCTGGGTTATCAATTTCACAAGTTTCGTTGTTACCTGAACGGTATGGACGGCACTCGTAGTTTGACTCAGTAGGCTCGCTACCACGGCGAACATAAAGGTCAGCATCGCCGCTACCGCCAGATATATTCACTTTCAACGATGACATGCCAGCAGGAATATCCAGCCAGTAATGTGTCCATTCGTTGCTCGCGCCAGACAAGTTGTCTGCACTCGCTGAACCACCTTGACCACCGTCTGTTGGTGCAGTGAATGAACCAGTTAGGTTAACGCCGTCAAAACTTGAGTAAGCGTTAAGCATAACGTGGTAAGTACCGGCTTGTACGTTAGAAATAGTACAAGTTTCAGTGTTACCGGTGCGGTATGGGCGACAGTCATAGTTAGACTGGGTTGGGTCCGCACCAAAGCGCACGTACAGGTCAGCGTCGCCAGATCCACCGTTAATGTTGAAGCTTAAGTCAGTTGCTCCTGCTGGAACGTCTAACGTGTAGTATAACGAACTACCAGTAGATGCAGATAAGTTACCGACTGTTTGGCCGTTCGTCAGCTCACCACCTGTTGGCGGCTCAGGATCAGGACCCGGTCCTCCGGTTCCGTCACAGCCGTTTGCATCAATGTAGTCAATAGCGTCTTTAGATTGCGCTAAACCATAACCAAACTTAACGTCGCGACCATAGTCGCCTAAGTCTTGAGCTGTTGTATTTAGCACGTTACGAATTTCTTGAGCGCTACAGGTTGGGTGGTGTGACCAAACCAACGCCGCAACACCCGCAACGTGAGGTGATGCCATAGAGGTACCGCTCATGGTGCCGTAGTTGCCTTGCTGACCAGTGCCTTCAGGGTAGGTTGAAAGAACATCAACACCCGGGCCGGCAATTTCAACTTGGCTGTTCTTCTGTGAGAAAGACGCCAGGTTTTTGCTGCTATCGACAGCCGCAACGGACATAACCGCGTTGTAAGACGCAGGGTAAGACATTGGGTCAGTTGAGCTGTAAGCAGAACCGTCGTTACCCGCTGCCGCGACCAATAAAACACCTTGGTTATACAGGTTTTGCATCGCGTTGGCTTCAGTCTGGCTTGAGCCACCACCGCCAAGGCTCATGTTAACAACATCAGCGCCGTTGTCGGCACAAGTTTCAATAGCAGAAACCAGTGAAGACGAATAGCCCCAACCACTTGAGTTGAATACTTTGACAATATGCAGGTTAGGATCGCTACCAATAACGCCACGAACGCCAAAACCGTTATCGAGTGCAGCAATAGTACCGGCAACGTGCGTTCCGTGAGGACCGCCATTGTCGTACCAGTTGCCTGTGCCGCTATCATTCGTGCCGTTAATAGTATCGCCTAAAGTACCCATGTCTTCGTGTGGTAGCTCTAAGCCTGAATCGATAACACAGACTTTTTTACCACCTGCGGCCGCAGAAGCAACGCTGTCATCGACCTGATCAGCCTGTACCTGGCTAATGCCGTAAGGCACGTCTTGCGCCATAAAACGACGGATACGGTCAACTTCAACGTATTCAATGTTTGGGTTCTTCTCAAGACGCTTTCTCTGCTTTTCAGTCAGCTCGGCGGCAACCGCCAAGTTGTGGCGCATGCTGAGTTTTACCTTACCGCCAGCTTTTCTGACCACGTTGTTTGCACGCGAAATGGCCAATTCAGAACGTCCTCTGTTGCCCATTTTGTTGACCGCGTTACCATTATTTTTAAATTTAATGATGTAACGCTGAGGTGCTGAGCTGTCCACTTGCGCTTGAATTTGAGCCTGCTCTTTTACCAGCGGCTGCGCTTGTGAATGGTCAGGAGGTTTAGCAAAAGCCGATGAAACTGATACTGCTAAAGCAGTCAGTGTAAGATATTGAATTTTTCTCATATCTAATTTGTCTCTTATTTTTTTAATGAGTGGCTGTAAGAAGCCATGAATGAAAGCAGCAGGGGATACGACGTTTGGCTGCCTGAAAATGACGTCGTTTGACATCATTTGCAACATTTAATAACAAAAAATGAACAATTTAAAGGGTGAGAACGTAAAGATTGTTTAAATTTTAACAAAAATGACACAGAGGTTAACCAGAGGTTATCGGTAGGCAGGCCGGTTCTTCATAATGTAAATACAGATATTGGTGTCGAGCATATATCGTAAATTCATAGTTGCTCGCGCTCCTGCTCTTGAGGCTGCTCACGCTCAACCATAAAGTCGTCACTGGCAGGTTCACCACTAAACCAAGAAGCCCAACTGGTTTTCGCTGGAGTAATAATTCGGCTTTCGCCAACGACTAACACTTCAACTTCTTTTACGTCTTCAGAAAAAGCGACGTCTTTTGGTAACCGAACCGCTTGCGTTTTATTGCTTTTGAAAAGGGTTGTTTTGGTCATAATCTATTTTGTATATCCAACTTGAATATACATATGTATAGTTGAACTATATGAACTGTCAAATACGTCATTTAGGTTTTTGGTTTTTGCGTTCATTCATTTCGGCTATACTCTGCTTAAATTCAGTAGTGCAGAAAAGTTATGTCCAAGAAAAAACAAGAGTCGATTGTACTCGAAACGCCAACAGGCTCCGACCACGTTTTACTACACTCCTGCTGTGCGCCATGCTCGGGTGAAGTCATGGAGCGTATGGCTGAAGCGGGCATCAAGTTCACGATTTTCTTCTATAACCCGAATATTCACCCGGAAAAAGAGTATTTGCTGCGTAAAGAAGAAAACATTCGGTTTGCCGAAAAACTGGGTGTGGATTTTATCGATTGCGACTACGACACCAAAAACTGGTTTGAGCGAGTGAAAGGTCTCGAGTGGGAGCCTGAGCGTGGTGAGCGCTGCACGGTTTGTTTTGATATGCGCTTTGAACGCACAGCCTTATACGCACATGAAAACGGCTTTGACACCATTACCAGCTGTTTAGGCATTTCACGCTGGAAAAACATGCAGCAAATAAATGACTGTGGCCAGCGTGCGGTTGCGCGTTATCCCGGATTGCATTACTGGACGTTTAACTGGCGTAAAAAAGGCGGCTCTGCCCGTATGGTGGAAATTGCCAAGCGTGAACGTTTTTATCAGCAGGAGTATTGTGGTTGTGTTTATTCGCTTCGCGATACCAACCGCTGGCGCCTGCAGAACGGGCGCGATCGCATTAAAATTGGTGTGGAGTATTATACTGCCGATTAAAAAAAAAGCCCCAGACGCTGGGAAGAGAGACGTCCGGGGCCACACGTGAAAGTGTTTAACCTATTAGAACTGGTAACTTACTGTTGCTGAATATTGAACACTCTCAGGTAAGAACTTAGATCTAAGCCTGAACGTCAATAACCTGTTCGATGAGAAGTATTACTCAAGTATCGACTTCTATAATCAAGGCTTCTTCGGCGCAGAGCGTAATTTTGAACTAAGTCTTAAATACGCTTGGTAAGTTAACTGCGTAATCACAGAAAGGGCGGTGCAACAACACTGCCCTTTTCTTTTGGCCGTTGCTAAGCCCTCTGCAACTTGCTATAAATGCGCGCAAATTTTCTATGAACCTAACTATATGAGTCAGTCTTCGAATATCGTTGTTATGGTGCGCCCGCATCACTTTGCATCGAACCCGGAAACTATGGGCGATAATGCTTTTCAGTCGCTGGCGAAAGACGGCGTTAACGTTGCTGAAGCGGCTTACAACGAAGTGACTGAAGCAGTCAGTAAGCTGCGTGAGTATGGTGTTCAGGTACACTTATTTGAAGATGAAACCACAGAAACACCTGACTCGGTATTCCCTAACAACTGGTTCAGCACTCATGCCTCTGGCGAGCTGGTTTTATACCCTATGTATTGTGAAAACCGCCGCAAAGAGCGTCGTCCGGACATTATTGAATTTCTTCGTAATGAATATGGCTATCAACAGCTTATTGATTTAAGCGCGCAGGAAAACGACGGCGTATTTCTTGAAGGCACAGGGTCTATTGTGTTCGACCATGAACATAAGCTTGCTTATGCCGCCCGATCTAAGCGTATGCACGAAAGTGTGCTGAAAGCGCTTTGCCTAAAACTGAATTACAAACCCGTGGCGTTCAATGCAACCAGCCGAGACGGCAAGCCGGTTTATCACACCAATGTGCTTATGGCCGTTGGTAGTGAGTTTGTCATGGCATCTGTTGAGATGATTCGCGATGACCACGAACGGCACCGTTTTATGGATACGGTTGCAGCAAGTGGTAAAGAGCTGGTTCAGCTGACTGAAGCTCAAATAGAGCACTTTGCAGGTAATACTCTGGAGTTAGAGGCAGATGGGCGCAAATTACTGGTTATTTCTAAAACCGCTTATAACGCTTTAAGTGCCGATCAGATCCAAAAACTGGAGAAATGGGTGACGTTAGTGCCCATTAAAGTACCGACCATCGAGCTGGGCGGCGGTTCAATTCGATGCATGCTGGCGCAGATTTTTAGCCCAGTTTTACTATAAATCACTTTTATAAAATAAATTGAAAATATTCTTTGACATTATAATAAATGAGCGTACAGTGGGCGGCGTTGGATAAGAAACAGATAGTTAAACACTCCTCTACGTCACATTATTAGAAGTAATCGTCTCGTCCTGTAGTTTTAAGTTTCACATTTTTTACCCCGCACGATCATCGGCGTCGAGATTGTCTCGGTCCGGTACTTTTATAGTTTTAAAAATTTCAGGATATTATTATGTCTAATACAGTAAACGGTGTTGTTAAGTGGTTTAACGAAGCAAAAGGTTTTGGTTTTATCGAGCAGCAAGGTGGCGCAGACGTATTTGCTCACTTTAGCGCGATTGTAAGCGACGGTTTCAAAACCTTAGCTGAAGGCCAACGCGTTTCTTTCTCAGTGACCCAAGGCCCGAAAGGCCCTCAAGCTGAGAACATTCAAGCGCTGTAATTCCTTGCGGATAGAGCCCTTGAAGTCGCTTTAAGCGAACCAAATTTAAGAAGCAGCCTACGGGCTGCTTTTTTTGTGCCTGAATTTTGTCGCGAAACCCCGTAAACTTAAGTTTTAAAATGAATAAGAGCTTCCGCCGTGATACAACCGTTTGACCAACTCATTTGTCCCTTAGATAAACAGCCTTTGCAGCTGAATGAGCGTACGTGGTGCTGCGACAATGGTCATAGCTTTGATATTGCGAAGCAAGGTTACGTCAACTTGCTGCCGGTACAGAATAAGCGCTCGAAAGACCCCGGTGACAGCAAAGCGATGGTGCAGGCAAGGCGGGAATACTTGAATAAAGGTTACTACCAGCCGCTGGCGCAAGCATTAGCTGATACAGTGTTAGCAATGGGCTCACAGGCTTTACTTGATGCGGGCTGCGGTGAAGGGTATTACTTGCGCTATCTTGTTGAACAGGCCGAGCAACAAGGTACAGAGTTAAGTGTGGCCGCTTTGGATATTTCAAAATGGGCGGTACAGACAGCCGCAAAGCAAGATAAGCGCTTGAGCTGGATAGTGGCATCTAATAACGCGATTCCATTGGCAGACAATAGTGTCGATACTATTTTGTGCGTGTTTGGCTTCCCTGTTGAAGCTGAGTTTAAACGGGTTTTAAAACCTGGTGGTCGATTGATTATGGTTGATCCGGCTTCTGAGCACTTAATCGAACTCAAACGAATAATTTACCCAGAAATAAAAGCAAAATCCGAACACTTACCAGTCTCTGAAAAAGGTTGGGTTTTGTCATCAGAAGAGAGAATCAGCTTTAAAGTTGAGTTGCCTGATACTGAAGCCGTACATGACCTACTCACCATGACACCACACCTCTACCGAGCTAGTAAAGAAGGCATAGAAAAGGCAGAAAAGCTACAAAGCTTGGCCATAACAGCTGATGTCTGGGTACGTGTTTTTAGCCTTAAATAGTTTGCTAAGATAAACCTCAACATAAAAAAGAGCTTCTGGAGGCTTGGGATGAATACTTTAGAAATTGATCGCCACCCTGTTGCAGTGAATGTATCTGTTACCGAAGCTGCGCTCGAAGTTGAACTGGCTGACGGACGTAAAATTTCGGCTCCCATTGTTTGGTTTCCTCGCTTGGAAGCTGCCACGGAAGAAGAACGTAATGATTGGCAATTATTAGGCAACGGCCAGGGCATTCATTGGCCGCGTCTGGACGAAGATATCAGTGTGCTTGGGCTTTTAAGCACCTAACCCATGCGTGCCGTTGTTCATTCTACAATAACGCCAATATCCAAGGCGGACTGGAACGGGTTGTTCAACAGTGGCTATCCGTTTACGCAATATGATTTCCTGTTGGCGCTTGAGCAGGGTGGTAGTCTTGGGCCGCAGCGTGGCTGGTTGCCCCAGTATGTTGCGGTACATGATAACAGTGACAAACTGATTGCCATTATGCCGTGGTTTAAAAAGACGCATTCCTATGGCGAGTATTTGTTTGACTGGGCTTTTGCTGAGGCCTATGAGCGTTATGGTTTTCAGTACTACCCCAAACTTATAAATGCTATACCTTTTACTCCGTGTCAGGGGCCCCGCCTGGCAACTGCCGAGAGCGTTAATGCTGCTGATGTTCTACCGGTTATTGAATCTGCTTTGATGCAGGAGCACGATGTCAGCAATTTGCAGTGTTTGTACGTTGAGCCGAATGTAAGCGAGGCTCTGGCAGAACAAGGTTGGTGGCAACGCTTTGATATCCAGTTCCTCTGGCAGAACCGAGGTTATAGTTCCTTTGACGACTTTCTCGGGGCTTTGGTGTCACGCAAGCGCAAGTCTATACGCAAAGAGCGGCAAAAGGTGTCAGAGCAAAATGTCGAAATGCGAACCTTACAGGGTACCGAATTAACCGCAGATTTTTGGCATCAATTCATTGTGTTTTACCAGCGCACCTATTTAAAACGCTCAGGTCATGGAGGTTATTTAACCCCGACTACCTTCAAACTTTGGGGTCAACATTTAGCTGACCATATTGTGGTTTTTGCGGCTTACCGAAATGACGAAATGCTTGCGGCGTCATTATGCTTTAAAAGTGAAGACACGCTTTACGGGCGTTACTGGGGTTGTCAGGAAGAGCTTGAGTTTCTACATTTTGAAGCTTGTTATTATCAGGGTATTGAATACTGCATAAACCATAACCTTAGCTACTTTGACGCTGGTGCGCAGGGCGAACATAAGCTGCATCGAGGCTTTGAGCCGGTGCTTCGTGAAGGGTTTTATCGGTTTACGCCGTCTCCTCTTAATGATGCCATTGAACAGTATTGTCGGGATGAAAGCACAGCGTTACGCGAACACCTAAAAACATTGCGAACTTATTTGCCTTATAAAGACCGCGGTTAATACAGCGGCCACACCAGCAATATCATCACCAGAGCCACGGCGGCGACAATCAACGACAAGGGCAGGCCAAGCCGCCAGTAGTCACTGAAGTTATAGCCGCCTGGTCCCATTACCAAAATGTTCGATTGGTGGCCTATTGGCGTTAAGAATGGCACTGCAGCGCCTATAGCGACGGCCATCAAAAAAGGATCCATACTGGCGCCGAAGCTGTTCGCCATACTGATGCCGATAGGTGCCATAAGTACGGCGGCAGCGGCGTTATTAACGATATTCGACAGCAACATGGTAACAACCAGAAGCAAGCCAACGGCAACAAATTCAGGCGCGCCAGAGCTGATATAAAGCACTCCGTTGGCAATGGTATCGGCGGCACCACTGCGCTCCAATGCCGAGCCCAGCGGTATGGTCGCGCCGAGCAACACAATAATAGGCCAGTCGATAGCGTCATATAGCTCTCGCAGGGGTAGAATATTAGTCACTACCATAAGTCCGGCAGCCAATGAGAAGGCGACGGGCACCGAGAGTAATCCAAAGGCGGCCGATAAAATCGTTGCAGCAAAAATACCCAGCGGCAACATCAGTTGCTTAGAAGAACCAATGCGCAGGCTTCGCTGAGCCAACGGGAAACAGCCAAAGCGCTGAAATACGTCATTCAATATTTCGGCGTCGCCCTGAAGTAACAGCACGTCTCCCGGTTTGAAACGGATGTTACCGAGCGCTGTCCCCAGTTTTTGACCTTCCCGCGCTACACCCAAAACGTTTATGCCATAGCGACTGCGCAGTTTAATGTCGGCGGCAGAGCGACCAATAAGCCGTGAATCGTGGCCAACAATACCTTCAATGACGGTAATATCGTCAGACTTTAAGAAGCGATCATCAATGTCTTCTTCGGCGTTAAGCTCCAGTCCTGTACCGTCAATAACGTGCTGAATGGTTTCTGCGTTGGCTTCGACAATTAATACGTCTTCGGCTTTTAAACGCAGATACCGGGCGGGTGCAGACCAGCGTTTTTCGCCCCGTTGCAGCGCGACAATAACAAAGTCATCTTCGGTGCGGTTTTCCAACTCATACAGCGTTTCGCCAATAAACCCGGACTCTTCCGGGACATACAGTTCAGTAAGGTAACTGCTGACATCGTACAGAGACTCTGACTTGGACTTGCCACTTTTTTCAGGAACCAACCAGTGGCTGAGTAGCCACATAAATAACAGGCCGGCAACGGCAATACTCAAGCCCACAGGAGTAAACTCGAAAATGCCAAAAGACTCCCCCATGGCTTCCCGGCGAATGTCAGCAATAATAATATTAGGAGGTGTACCCACCATGGTTATCGCGCCGCCAAGCAAAGAGCCAAATGCCATGGGCATGAGCAGTTTAGACGGGTTATTGCCGCTGGTTCGGGCCAGCTGGAGTGCAACGGGGATCATTATGGCCATGGTGCCGGTATTACTGATAAACGCTGAACAGACGGTCGTGACAGAAGTGAGCGCTATCATTTGAATCCAGCGCTTGCCGCCCGCGCGTTTCATGACTGAAGCTAAAGCGTCAACCACGCCCGAGCGCCATAATGCATGGCTAATGATAAGTACCGCAGCAACGGTAATAACGGCCGCATTACCGAAACCGCTGAAAACTTCAGCGGCTGGAACTAACCCCAAAACGGCTGCCGACAACAGCGCCATCATGGCAACTAAGTCATAACGCCATTTATCAATGACGAACAAGGCCAGCATTGCTAGCAAGATAATACCAATAAGCCATTGATCCAGCATACAAAGCCCGCCGTTTACTATTTATACAATGAACATTGCATAAGTTACGATCGGGTGCAATATTTAGATGAACACCTATTTCAGGAGGCATAACGATGAAGTACCTTAGTTTAGCAAGTGCAGTAGTCGTTGGCCTGGCGGGAATAAGCAGTGCGCCGGCGAACAGTGATGACCACAAAGAATCTGGATTGGCGAATGCTGAAATTCAGGAGTGGCAGGTGCCGTGGGAGGACTCCCGGCCTCGTGACCCTTGGGTGCATGACGGCACGGTCTGGTTTGTGGGTCAGGGAAGCCACTACGCAGCAACCTTTAATCCAGAAACAGAGGAATTCAAACGCTACGACTTGCCTGACGGCGCAGGGCCTCACACCGTTATTGTCGATGACAGAGGCGCTTGGTACGCCGGGAACTTAAAAGAACACATAGGTCTTATTGACCCGGGCACTGGCGATATTAAGCAATTTGAATTACCAGGTAGCGGCCCCAGAGACAGTCATACTATGGACTTCACTGCAGCTGGCGACATTTGGTTTACGGTTCAGGGCGGTAATCAAATTGGCTTTTTAGAAACCAATGGTGGCGAAATGATGCTGTGGGAAGTGCCGACAGAGTCAGCACGACCTTATGGCCTTATCGTTGAAAATGACCGCCCCTGGGCGACTCTGTTTGGTACGAATAAACTCGCAACCGTCGAGAATGGCAAACTAAAAGAATTTGAACTGGATAGAGAAAAGTCGCGACCTCGTCGCCTGGGAATGACCGATGACGGAACGCTTTGGTATGTCGATTATAACCAGGGGTACGTCGGTAGCTATGATCATGTAACTGGCGACAACAAAGACTGGCGTGCACCTGCTGCCGGTAATTCTCGTCCATACGGTATGGCGGTCGACAAGCGTAATGATGTTTGGTTTGTCGAAACGGGCGTGCAGCCGAATCGTCTAGTGGGTTTTGACACAGAAACTCACGAATTTTCAGAGCCTATCGAGCTAGAAAGTGGCGGCGGTACCGTTCGTCACATGTTCTATGACGAAGGCACCGACTCCATTTGGTTCGGCACCGACGCCAATACACTGGGCGTGGTCCGTCTAAGCGAACCACCCGTTGTTACGGCCGATTAATTACATCGGCAACACTTCTAACACGGCAACATAAGAGCCCTGGCGTTTGGTCGCCGGGGCTTTGCCGTTGTTATCGGCGTATTCAGCTTCTAGCCAGTACATACCCGCTTCTTCAACAGAGAAGCTGACTTCGCCTTTTTCGTTGGTTGTCAGCTTGGTTGGCTCTGAACGATCGCGATACCGTTCACCACCTTTCACCAAGACCAGCTCAGTGCCAGCAGCGGCTTTGCCGTCCATTGTAAATTTAAACGTAATGTTTTCGCCGGTGTATAAGTCGTTAGGGTGCGTTACTGGCTCTAACTCTAAGCCTTTACCGGTTGGGCCTAAAGTGTCATAGGTCGGCGCGCCTGACGTTACAAAAGCTTCAACTCGATGTGAGCGTTCACTGACTTCTAAGTCTTTGGCGTCCTGAGGGACTTCTTTATAAAAATCGTCATTGGTTTTTTGCGAGCCACGTGGCGGCCAGTATTGGCGTTCGCCGTTATCGTCTACCCAGCGAGCCGATAACCCTGAGCTAGCTGAGTACACCGTGTATGTGCCTTCTTTTTCGAGCTCTATGTCAAACACCGAGCGTAGTTTGCCTTTGTAACCGTTCTCTAAAGTCACTGCAGACCCGTCCGGTGCCATAGCTTCGACTCTGTCTAAGCTCAATGGGTAATGATCGGGGTAAAAAATGCCGTTCGCAATTGCGGCATCGAAGGTGACCCACTCAGAGTCGCCGGATACAACGGTAGCGCTTGGTTTAATCCAAACACGGTGTGCTTCACTGCTGGCGCTGGCAAACAGCGTCAACACAGCAAGACTTGTCGTTATTACAGAAGATAATTTCATGCTTAAGGCTCCAGTTTTAGGGACACACGGCCGAGTTCGTGCTCGCCGCTGTCTGTTATGGATATTGGGTTGTTAAGGGGTAAAGACAACGGCAAGCGCAGCATTTCACGTCCGCCAAGCTCGCGGGCTGCTTCTACGTATAGGTAATAGTTGCCGTCACTAAGCTCGGGTAATTTACTCAGCATGGGGGTTAGGTCTACGCGCTGAACGCCTGGGCGTCGGGTTGCGCCGGAGACACCATCAATTGGCATATCGGCCATACGGCCGCTGCGGCGCCACCATTGACGCATGTCCTTCAGCCACTTTTCGCCTTCATTGTTTTCAAGGTTCGTGTCATACCAAACGGCAATGTCGACAACACGCTGATGTCGCTCGTTGGCTAACCAAACCGCGACATAAGGCACGTGATACTCAGCCACAGACAGACGCGGAATTTCTACGGTTAATTCGTTTTCCGCAGCATGAGCAGAACCAATGACTGCGAAAAATGGGATGATGAATCCGGCCAGGACCAGCGGCCAGGTCGATTTTCGGCCCTTACTGTACTTTTTCAAAAGCAATAACCCCGTAATAGTGAAAACAATGCTGGCGATCGCAAAAATATCGATGAATAAGCTCCACAAGAACCCGGTATTTCGGGCTTTATGCAAGTCGTTAAAATAAGCTATCCAGCCCCTGTCGGTAGTTTCAGAATAAAAAGCACCGCTGTCTAAATCGACGCTGAACCAGCTGTCGCCGCCAGGCCGGGGCATAGCGACGTACACTTCGTAATCGCTCCATTCAATTTGGGCGTTTGAACTCAAGCTGTTTTGCGTTTTGTCTTCGTACCAGCGGTGAAAAGAAGCTGGCAGAGTGTCATTCCCTGACGCATTCACCAGCCGTTCCAAGTCCTTTTGAGGGAGAGACCCTTCATGGCTTTCTATGCTAGGCGCAGACTCTATCCACCCCGCATGGTTCAAGGTAATACCGGTGACAGAGAACAGCAGCATGCCAATAAGACACACCGCCGAACTTATCCAGTGCCAGTCCTTTAATGACCAGCCGCGTTTTCTTGATCTATTTCTGCGCGCCATAAATTACTGCTGTTAGAATTGGCTAAACCAATGCTTTTATTTGATGTTTAATGAATATGGCGTTAGTCTATATGAAAATCATTCTTATTCGCAATTTAGAAATAATTAAGTGATTTTTTAGTTTTTAAACGCAAAGCGTCACTTTTGCCGTAGTCTCTCCAAGAGCTGGAGTTAGAAGCAGGAGTTTTCATGAGAAGTACTATTGCCGAAACCGTCACTCAGGTACGCCACTGGAATGACACCCTATTCAGTTTTAGAACCACCCGTAAGCCAAGTTTCACTTTCGAAAATGGCCAGTTCGTAATGATGGGACTGCAACTTGAAGACAAGCCGTTGCTGCGCGCTTATTCAATTGCCAGCGCCAACTATGAAGAAGAGCTGGAGTTTTTCAGCATAAAAGTGCCCGATGGCGCATTAACGTCACGTTTGCAGCATATTCAGGTTGGCGATGAAGTGGTGCTGTCGACGCGCCCTACCGGCACCCTTGTTCCGGGGCATCTGCTACCGGGTAAAAACCTGTATTTGCTGAGTACCGGTACAGGGCTAGCGCCGTTCATGAGTGTGATTAAAGATCCGGATATCTACGAGCAATACGACAAGGTGATTCTCGTGCACGGTGTACGTTATGTCTCTGAATTGGCCTATCAAAAAGAAATCGGTGAAGACTTACCGAATAACGAGTTTTTTGGTGACTGGGTAAAAGAGAAGCTGATTTATTATCCAACCGTAACGCGTGAGCCATTCAGAGATGAAGCACACCAGCAGCGAATTACAGACTTACTGACCTCAGGCACACTGACGCGTACCATTGGCATGCCCGATTTGAACCCCGAGCATGACCGTTTTATGCTGTGTGGTAACGACGCTATGCTGCAAGACTTAATGGCTATACTGAATGAGCGAGGCTTTACAAAAGCCACTTCGCGCAAACAAGGCGATTACGTTATAGAGCAGGCATTTATTGAGAAATAATCAATGAGGTAATCATGAGCTCCTGGCAAAATTTGCTGACAGAGGTTCGTCAATGCACGCTATGCGAACCTGAATTGCCAATGGGAGCTCGGCCGGTTGTCCAGTTACACCCTAATGCGAAGATCTTAGTGGCAGGCCAAGCCCCCGGCCGGCGTGTCCATGCCTCAGGTAAGCCGTTTGACGACCCCAGTGGCGACCGGCTGCGCCAGTGGATGGGCGTTGATAAAACTACTTTTTATAACGCTGAAAAACTGGCCATTATCCCAATGGGGCTGTGCTATCCGGGAGCCGGCAAATCCGGCGACTTACCACCGCGCCCAGAATGTGCTCCGGCATGGCGGCAGAAACTATTACAGCAGCTGCCAAATTTAGAATTGACGTTGGCCATTGGGCAGTACGCACAAAGCTGGCACATTGACGAACCAAAACAAACGCTCACCGAGCGAGTAAAAAACTGGGAAAGCTATTGGCCGGAGGTTTTGCCACTGCCGCACCCAAGCCCGCGTAATAACTTGTGGTTAAAGCGCAACCCCTGGTTTGAAGACAGCATTATTCCGATGTTGCAAGAAAGAGTCTCTGCGCTACTGAGTGAATGACTACCACCACCGGCCGGTTTCCCGACAGTAGTTCTTGTAGGCTTCTCCAAAAGTTTCTGTGAGAATGCGCTCTTCCGGCTGAATTTGAAACTTACTCATGTACGCAACGTATAACACCAGCCCCCATAACGACAGAATACTGCCTAAAAACACGGCCCAGGCCATTAACATAAAGAAAAAGCCGAGATACATTGGGTTTCGGGTTCGCTGGTAAATGCCTGTTGTGACAAGTTCGGTGCTTTTACTCGGGTCTCTCGGGTCGACCGTCGTTTTCGCGCGGCGAAAGCTCATAACACCGAGTAAAGGCAGTAATACACCCAGTACCAGCAAGAAAATAGCCGCAGCACGCTGGCCAACATAGAAAGCGTTTAACTCTGCGGTATAATGCGCCGTTAACCACATAAGTCCAGCCACTATGGCAACAACAATGACGGGTGGAACTTTGAGCTCTAAAGACTTCATATACAGAAGCCTCCTTTTGGTGATACTAAAATGACAGCCGAGATACCTACGATTATTGAGCAAACCCAGCGTTGGGTGCAACAGCTTATTGTGAAATACAATATCTGCCCGTTTGCGCGCCGCGAAGTTGAGCGCAAAAGTATTCGCTACGCTGTTGCAGAGCAACCGGACATAGCTTCAGTGTTACAACAGTTGCTGGATGAAGCGAAGCACTTAGACGAAACACCTGAAACCGAGACCACACTTTTTATTATTCCCCAGGGTTTCGAAGGTTTTCATGGCTTTTTAGGCTTGGTCGACATGGCCGACGCGCTGCTTATAGAGGAAGGCTATGAAGGCGTTTATCAACTAGCGCATTTTCATCCAGACTACTGCTTTGACGGTGAGCCACAGGACGACCCGGCCAATTACACTAACCGCTCTCCATTTCCGACATTGCACTTATTACGCGAAGCGAGTTTAGAAAAGGCGATTGAGCAGTACGACGACCCCGAGTCTATACCCGAGCGCAATATCGAATTTTGCCGTCGCAAAGGGGCCGAGTTTTTTGTAAAGATTTTAAACGGTTAACTTGGGCTGATGAATTGAATGGCGTAGGCTATTCTTTATTGAAGATTAAAGGTGAATATTATGCCAGAGCGTCAGCTATCGAATAAAATTCTGGAAAAGCTACCCACTATGGTCGCTTTCATTGATGAAAAGCGGCGCTACCGTTATGTCAATAAAGCTTACTGCCAGTTCTTTAGCCTTAAAAAGGCGCATATGCTGGGGCGCTATGTCGCTGATGTTCTGGATGACGAGCCTTACGCCCGCGTTAAAGTGCGGCACGACAAAGTTTTTAAAAGCGGTAAGGTTAATTCTTTTTCGGAAACCGTCAAATTCAGGGACGGTCGCAAATGCTTTTTAGATGTCCGTTATATTCCTGAGCTGGATGAAAACAATAAGACCGTCGGTCTTTATGCCATTATTGAAGACGTGACAGAGTACTATGCTTCTGTCGACTTAATGCGCACCATTCATGACATTATTCACAAGCGCGGTCGTAGAATTGACCCTGCCTCTATTGACGAACTTTTAAAGTTTGGCGTGGACTATTTAGACGTAGATATTGGCACCGCAAGCTCCATCATTGATGGCGTATACACCATTGAGTGGGTGCAAACGGCAAAGTTAGACCTGGAAGCAGGCACCCAGCTGCCTTTAGACACAACCTATTGCTCGGTTGTGTTAGCAGAGAACGAGTTGGTTCATACCAACGAAGCCGACAAAGACGAACGCTTTAAAGACCACAAGTCCTTCCAAACTTATGGTCTACAGTCCTATCTCGGTACTCCAATTGTTATTAATGACGTTGTTTGGGGCGTACTGGGCTTTGCTAAGAAAACGACACGCCGGGAAGCCTTCAGTGAGCTGGAAATTGAGATGGTTCGCATGATGGGAACTGCCGTTGAGACCGTTATTGCAGAGCAAGCTGTGCGATCAGATCTCATGCGTCAACGCGATGATATGGCGTTAATTGCTTACACTGACTCCCTTACTGGCTTAAAAAACCGCTCAGCAGGTATGCAAATGCTGGAGCAGGGGCTGGCAACCCACTACAAAGACAGTTGCTGTGTCGTATCCGTTATCGACTTTGACCACTTTAAGTCCATTAACGACACCTATGGTCATGACGTCGGTGACCAAGTGCTGATAGCTGGTGCCAACGCTATGAACGACAGCTTAAGAGGCAGTGACACTGTGATTCGGGTCGGTGGCGAAGAGTTTATGATTATCCTGCCCTACACGGACAAAGACAACGCCTCAGCAGTACTAGAGCGTGTTCGCGAAGCAGTAGAGAAAACCGTTGTAACCCTGGATTCCGGCGAGGTCATTAACCCAACAGTGAGCATCGGCGCGACCACCAGCGAGACAAATGACGATGTGTCCAGCATTTACCGCCGCGCCGACCAGGCTCTGTACAAAGCCAAGCACGCAGGCCGAAACTGCATTGTTTGGTCAAAGTAGCGTAGCGATCTAATCCGGGCCTTCAATGCGTATGATCAGACAGTTAAAATTGGAGGTGAATTATGAAAGTTGCGGTTATCGGTGCGAATGGAAAAATTGGTCAGCATCTTGTCGAACAATTGCAAAACGACGACAAACACAAGGTTGTTGCTGTAGTACGGAAGCAGGAACAAAAACAATCGTGGGAAGAGAAAGGTGTTGAAGCCAGGTTAGCCGACTTAGAGGGTTCCGTTGACGACTTGCAGACTGCTCTTAATGGCGCAGATGCGGTTGTATTCACAGCAGGCTCTGGCGCTGGCACGGGTGATGATAAAACACTTTTAGTGGATTTAGACGGTGCAGTGAAAACCGTTGAAGCTGCTGAGAACATCGGCGTGAAACGCTTTATTATGGTCAGCGCATGGCAAGCTAATAACCGCGAAAACTGGGCTGAACAGCTATTACCTTACTATGCGGCGAAACATTATGCCGACAAAGAGTTAATGCGTAGCAGCCTCAATTGGACGATAGTGCGTCCCGGGGCCTTAACGGATGACCCTGCCAGCGGCAAAGTGGTTGTAGGCGAGTCACTGGCTCCGGGCTCAGTGCCTCGTGAAGATGTAGCGAACGTATTGTTTCGCTGCCTTGACGAATCAGGAACAGAACATAAAGCCTTTGACTTGATGTCAGGCGACAGTGACGTTCAGCAGTCCTTACAGGCTATGAAAGAACTCGCTTAGTACCTCAAAAGTCCGTTCAGTTTTTGCCGGGATGTTGTCCTTAACTGGCAACACCGCATGCACGCTGTACGGACTGCCTTGCCAATCTGGCAGTAAACGCAGTAAGTGACCACTTTCAATATGGTGCTTAACCTCAGGCTCTGGCAGTAACGCATAGCCGACGCCATCCAGTGTTAGCTGAACCACAGTTTGCATGTTGTTGAGCATGATTTTCGGTTGCGGGAATTCAAGCTCTGAAGAGTTCGACATATGCCCAATAAAGCAGTCTTCGGGAAGGTCGTCAAAACTGTTGATAGTGTTCTGTGCAGCCGGGTGCGAAGCAGCAATACAAGGAATCATGTTCCAATCTACTAAGTGCCTTGCATAAAGCGATGAGTCGGCAAGAGGGCCAATCCGAATGGCCAAGTCTGCACCAGCGGTAATTAAATCAACAGGCTCGTCGGTCATGTGCAGCTGAAAATGGACATTTTTAAACTCTTGTTGCAGCTGCTTTAACGGCTCACTAAGCAACCCGCCACCAAAACCAACAGGCGCTATCATTTTAATTTGCCCTTGTGGTGTTTTGGTCAACGCCTCCCACTGTTCCTGATTACGCGACGCAATGCTAAGCATATCTAAGCACGACTGATAAAACACTTTCCCGGCTTCGGTCAGCGTTAGCGTTCGAGTGTTTCTGTGGAACAGCGCTATACCGTTGTCTTTTTCCAGGCGCTGTAACTGTTGGCTAACCGCAGATACCGTCATGTGCAGTTCCTTTGCGGCCCCACTCATACTGTTCAACTCGACAGTTCTGGTAAAGGCCTTCATTGACCGAATCATTTTTGGGTTCATGTTTTAGTCCTGCTTAAAACGTATTTCAGAATTTCGACGTTGATGAATTTATCTTAACATTTATGATCGCCAATGAAAATTATTCTCATTTAAATAAAGGGGCGATTTGTGAACGTTATTAAGAATGGCTTGAAACTGGGTGTACTTTCAATGGCTATTTTTTCTGCCTTGGGTACCGCTCATGCACAGGACGGTGCAGACGACGATCGCGAAAAACGACGCCACAAACACAAAGATATGGAAGTCATGGTGGTTACTGCTTCAGGCGTTGCTCAGCACATTAAAAAGGCACCCGCTTCTATTTCTGTCATCGACAAAAGTGAATTGTCACAGCGTTTTTATAAAGACTTAACCGATGCCATGACCGATGCGCCGGGCGTTGTAGTAACTGGCGGTGGTGATCGTCAGGATATTAGTCTGCGCGGGATGGGAGCCGACTACACCTTAATTTTGGTGGATGGTCAGCGTCAGAGCTCTCGTGAAACCCGCCCGAATAGCGATGGCCCTGGTGTGGAAGGTGCCTGGACGCCACCGCTGGCCGCTATAGACCGTATTGAGATTATTCGAGGGCCGATGTCTTCACTCTATGGTTCAGATGCAATTGGGGGCGTTATTAATATCATTACGCGTAAAACTCCGGACGAATGGCGCTCTGAAATTAAAGTTGATGGTACGTTGCAGGAACGATCGGAGTCGGGTAACAGCTATCAGACAAATTTTTTTACGGCAGGCTCACTCATAAAAGATACTTTAGGGCTTCAGCTATCAGCAGGCTACACGCGTCGACTAGAAGATGAAATTGTCGAAGGTTTTCGAGATAAAACGGCGCAAGATGCGGACATGAAATTGGCGTATACACCAAACCGGGACCATGAAATTCTGTTTGAGGTGGGTACGGCGAAGCAAACAATTAACGCGTCTTTAGGAAAAACGGTTGAGCTGCTGGCGCCGGGTGAAGAATGTGGTCGCCGCGGGTGTCCTGAGTCTTCAAGTACCGTCTATGACAGTAGTTCCGTGTCCATTGCTCACAACGGGCAATGGGGGTTAGTGGGCGCCCGCAGCTATTTAAAACGCGACGAATATGAAAACGAAGCGCGTCTAATGACTATTACTAATACCGACTTTCAGAGTCACTGGAATTTACCGCTATTTGATGACAATTCAGTCAATACCGGGGTTTCCTACTTTAAGGAAGAGTTGGAAGACTTAACCAGCAACCAAGTCAGTGATCGTACCCGAGTAGAGGGCTCGCAATGGTCGGTATTTGCAGAAACGGCCTGGCCGTTGTTTAAAGGTTTCGACTTAACTACAGGTGTGCGCTACGACGACGATGATATTTTCGGCGGCCATTGGAGCCCTCGCGTTTACGGTGTTTATACTTTGAGTCGCGCAACAACCATAAAAGGTGGTGTTTCAACGGGGTTCCGAGCTCCAGGCTTACGTGAAACCACACCCGATTGGGGCCAGGTCAGTCGCGGCGGCGATGTTTATGGTAACCCAGACTTAGAGGCAGAAACCTCAACCAACTATGAATTGGGTTTGTATACCGACTGGAGCCGTCACACGTCGACTTCCGCAACCGTCTTTTATAACCAGTTTGACGATAAAATAACTCGAGTTGCCTGCCCTGCAACGGTTTGCGATGCCGGACCGAATCAGTTTGGCTCAATGCCAACTACGCGCGTGAATATCGATGAAGCGGTTACGAGAGGTGTGGAACTGACGTTTAATTCACGACTAAGCCGCCATTGGTCAGTTAAAGGTAACTACACGTACACCGACTCTGAGCAAAAGTCGGGCGAATATGCAGGCGACCCTTTAAACCAATTGCCTAAGCATTTAATACAAACATCGTTAAACTGGAAGCCGAATAAACGTTGGAACAGTTGGTTACGTGTGCATTATCGTGGTGAGGAGAGTCAGCCAACAACAGGCCCTTCGCAGGACGTATTGGTTGCGCCTTCCTACACATTGGCGGACTTAGGCGTGAACTATTATGTCACGCGCGATTTAAAGTTAGCGGCAGGTATCTATAACTTACTGGACAAAGAGATTGGTGTGGAAGAATACGGCTATGTTGAAGACGGCCGACGTCTTTGGTTGTCAGCCGCCTACAGCTTTTAATCGTTAAAGTACGTTATTTAACGCAATACCGATACCGAAGCGAGTTTGCTTGTGGTTGTAGTCAATCAAGCTCTCTCCGTATCCGGTGAAAATTGACGTATAACCAATAAACTTACCGCCGAGTGGAAACGTCCAGTTAAGCTCGGCGGAGCCTCTGCCGGTGTCTATGGCGTGGTTAAGCTTTAAAATGTACTCGAAGTCACCATCGCTGTATGCGGTAGTGAATTCGTAGTTGCCAACATAGTCCGTAATATTTGGGTTGTCGTCACCACTGGACTGAAGCGGGTCGGTTTTTGCGTCTTCTTGTAGACGAACCCACGGCTTAAGCGAAAACACAAAACGGCCTTTTTCAACGACAAACTGAGCGTAGAAGCGGTTCCAACTGCGCGACAGTGGTTGGCTGCGACCATTCGACAAATGTTCAGCCCCAAACACTAAGGCCGTATTGGTACCAAACGGATGCCATCCGGTTGGCGTTGCGTAGAAAAACTCAGGCATGTAGTTAGTTTCGCGGAACGGCTTAGAAATATTGTCCGAATAAACTTGCCACCACGACTGCACAGTGAAGCCAAAGAAAAACTGGTCATCTTCGAACAACAAGCTTTCTTTATTGAGCGGTACTTTAAAGCTTAGCTGAAACTTTGACTCGTATTCTTCGAGGTTTTGCTTATAACCTTCTATGTCAGCGTACTGAATGCGGTTGATATTGTTCGTCGTGAGCACGGGAAGCATATAGTTGCGGCGGTGTGGGGTAAGAACGTAAGGGTCAAACTGAGTGACCTTTTCACTTTTCATTCTGTTGGTGAGCACACCTGGCTCTTCCACGGCATCGACTTCAACCACTTCCTCGTCTTCAGCACTGCGTAATTGCTCTTCACACTGGCTGCGAACATCTGCAATGGTCGTTTTCGTTGCTTCTGCCGTATTCATTTTATCGAGTAGGCATTGTTGCATTTCGGACAGCTGCTGTGCGTGAGCCATTGTAAAAAGAAACATACAAGAGGCTGTTGCACTAAGACGAATCCATGTTTTCATAAAGGTACGACTCCAAACGGTAAGCTTCTGTCTACTATAGCGGAATTAACAGTTTTAGATCACTCATTCAGGTTAGTTTTATTATACACTTACAAAAAGTAAGTGATTAAAAAGGAATTCAACTTGCGGGGGAGAAAGCGTATTTCATATCGCGCGCTCGAATTATTCGACAAACTGCCACTTTCGTATCGTTTTGCAGCGGCTTTGCTATTGCCGATTATCGCTATCATCTGGATGTCAGGCTCTAACATTCTGGAGCTGCGTCAGTCGGTAAACAGGCTAGATGCACTCAATGATAATATTACGCTGGTGACAGCGGCCGGTCAGCTCGTAGGCACATTGCAGCGTGAGCGCGGCTTGAGTGTCTTAATTACTGATGCTGGCGCCGAAAGGTTTCGAGCCAGGCTTGCGCAGAGCCGTGAAAGAACCAATGAGCAGTTAGAGCACTTAAAGCAGCAGTTGAGCTCGGTTAAAATTACTCCGGAAACCCAATCGCTCTACCAGAGCCTTAAAACAACGGCCGATGCGCTCAGTCAGTTACCGGTCATGCGGGAACGTGTCGACAACAAAGTCGCAACCGCTGACGAAGCTATTCAGTTTTATACCAGCGTTATTCAACAGACCAACAGTCAGCTCAGCGAATTGTCGCGTGACTTACCTATTGTTAGCCTTTCCCGGGAAGTAAATGCTTACTTTATATTAAACCGATTAAGAGAGCTGCTGGGGCAAGAACGAGCTATTGTCGGTAAGGCATTAGTCACCGGCGAAATCAGTCAGAATGACATTCGCCAACTGGCCTACAACGCCGGTCGCCAACGTAGCTTACTTATTGGTTTTGAAAGCCAAACCGCACTCAAATCAGCGGACGAGCTGTCGGAATTAACCACCGAGTTTCGTCAAAGGTTGTTAGCGACCCGCACGCCCGGTGAACTGTTGCAGGCTATGGACGCAGAAACCTGGATAAGCCAGCAAACCCAACTTATCACGACGGTTCAGGCAGTTGAGCAGCGGTTAATAACGTCCATTAAGGAAGCTGCGTCGGACTCCTATGTGTCATCCACAAACGAGTTGTGGCGTTACGCCATTATTTCCCCAATTGTTTTGCTCAGTGGGCTGTTTTTAAGCTGGCTAATTTTACGCTACGTGCGTCGGCAAATTATGCTGGCCGACTCGGTTTTTCAGCATACGCAGGACCGCATTACTATTACCGACGCCGATGGCCGCATTCTCGATGTGAACCCCGCGTTTACTCGCATTACCGGTTATAAAAAGCGTGAAGTGCTTGGCAAGAACCCGCGCTTTTTAAAGTCGGGGCGTCAGGGTAAGTCGTTTTATCGAGCTATGTTCCAGCAGCTGATAAAAGACGGCTTTTGGCAGGGCGAGCTGTGGAACCGTCGTAAAAATGGCGAGTTCTATGCGGAGCTGGCATCCATGAGCGCCATTAAGAATAAGCGAGGCGAGGTGCAAAACTTTGTGGGCATTAGCTCCGATGTGACCGAACGCAGCTTTGCTCATAAGCGCGAACTAGAATACCGAACCTACCACGATGCACTGACTGGCTTACCCAATATTCTGCTGGTGCGCGATCGCTTAGAGCACGCCTTAAGCATTGCCAGCCGTAAAAACGAAATGGTGGTGGTGGCTTCAATAGATGTCGACAACTTCAAGAATATTAATGCGCAGTTTGGCCATACCGTTGGCGACAAAGTGATAGAAAAGCTCGCTAAACGCCTTAGCGCAACCTTACGCGAAGGGGACACGGTTGGCCGCCTCAGCGGCGATGAGTTCTTATTGGTTATTGAGGGTGGCGAAACCGAACTGAAGGTTAATGAGGTACTCGAGCGAATAAAATCGGACTTGTCAGAAACCATAACCGTTGGCTCATACACTATGGATATTACAGTCAGTGTTGGGGTTACTGCGTATCCGAAAGACGACAACGATGCCGATACCCTCATTCGCCACTCGAGCCAGTCGTTGCATCAGGCTAAACGTAACGGCCGCGACCGCATAACCTGGTTTGATACCGAAAGAGAGCAAGCGCAAACCCAGTTAACGCAGCTTATTCAGCGCATGGAACTGGCTATGAGCAATAATGAGCTAGAGCTGTTTTACCAGCCTAAAGTCAATATGAAAACCTGCGAGGTAATTGGCGTTGAGGCGCTTCTGCGTTGGCGCGACCCTGAACGAGGTCTGGTGCCACCGGGAGACTTTCTGCCTCTTATTGAAGAGCATCCGTTCTCCATTGATGTCGGCAACTGGGTGCTCGACGCAGCACTGAAGCAGGTGAATGAATGGCGTTCACAAGGCATTGAGCTGCCGGTGAGCGTTAATATTAACGCGCTGCAACTGTTGGACGACGAGTTCCTGGACTCTGTAAACACTCACTTGCGCCATTACCCCAACGTGTCACCGCAGTTTCTTGAAATAGAAGTGCTGGAAAGCGCCGCTATTGGCAAAATTAATGTGGCCGCCGAGGTGCTGGCGAAATGCAAAAAAATGGGTATAGCCGTGTCTCTGGATGACTTTGGCACCGGCTTTGCCGCGCTCGACTACCTGAAGCGCTTACCAGCGCAGACGCTCAAAATAGACCAAAGCTTTGTCCGTGACATGCTGACAGACGAAGGCGACCTGGCCATTGTGAAAGGCATTATTGGTCTTGCCGATGCCTTTAACTTCAACATTATTGCCGAAGGCGTTGAAACCGAACCGCAAGGTAAAACACTGGTTGAGCTAGGCTGTGTGCTGGGTCAGGGGTACGGCATTGCGAAACCCATGCCGGCAAACGACGTACTGCCATGGCTTAAAAACTGGAAATGCCCTGAAGGTTGGGGTGGGTATGAGAGTTTGTGAGGTGGCAATGTGGTTTTTCCGCGAATGGCCGTTAAGTGCCAAGAGCGGACGCAAAAGTGAGCATCTCAGATGCTTGCATTCGTTCTCAATTAGCCGAGCATTCTTTACTTTGCCTAAAAATAATTAGTGCAAACGCTATTTCAATAAACCCGCCCACAAAAGCGGCAAAAGTAAAATCCGAGGGGAAAATAGCAAGGTAAAATCCAGAAATCATAAGTACACTACCCAGCGCCCAATACACTTTCAAACCATAAAGTGTTTGAAAGGTTAAGTACCTGGCACCAATAATCACTAACATGATTGGATAGAATAGTAAGCTATTAAGTTGTGCCACAATGACAGCAATAAATAGGCCTCCGAATAGAATACCTAGATTTTCGATAGCCAGTTTACCAAGCACATTAGTTGCGTCATGTTTACCGGTGGCTCCCAATAACTTTGAGAATAAAAGGGATATAGGGAATATAAACATCCCTCCAATAAGCAATGCTAGCATGCTATTAAAGGGCGACGAATAAAGGCCAATCAGCCCAGCCGATAACCAAACTATTCCGGAAGCCAACGCTCCGGTTGCACCGCCATAGTAGGCACGAGACATATCTTTTTGTGATTCGTTGAAATCCATTTTCTTTGCAACCCGCTTTTTTAACATCTGACTGAGTGTCTCCGATGATAGCCGAGTCGCGCGAAGAGATAAACGGTCCGCTGCTCGCTCAATACTGACTTTCAGCATTGAGCGAATAATATAGATCCCTCAGCTTCGGTAGCAAAACGGAGATTGGCTATAAAGCGATGCGGTCTTCTAGCTTCAAATCACCGCACTTCGTTCCGCCATTTGTTTGCCAGCATACATTTACAGATTGCGCATCACTGCGAAATAATCGGCGCAATTCATCAAAGTTATCTTCAGTTATTGCCTTACCGTTAATTTCTTTAACTATCGCTTGTTCAGTAAAACCAAGCTCTGCCGCATGAGAATTCTTTGCCACCTGTTTTATTACACCTCCCAGCCGGTGTGGCTCCATTACCAAGCCACTGCGGTCGATATCAGTTTTATGGCTGAAAAATTTATTCTTTACGAGCGTAATAGACTCGTCTTGGTAATTAAAATGCACGTTGAACTTCCGAAGTAGTCCACTACCTATCAAACCAATTCCGTAGGGGTCTTCAAAGCTTAGTAAATTGTGTGCCGCAACATTTTCAAACTCGCTATCGCCCAGTCCAAAAAAATCGATACGGCTAGTTTCAACAACCTGTTTACCATCAAAATTTTGAGTGTGAGTTTCAAAGTAGTCGTTTGGAAACTCTAATTTATCAGTCAATTTTTCATTCAAGTAAACGTAGTCAGGCGCACCTGTGTCGATAATAAACGCATAGTCGGCTTCGACACCGTCGTTATCTTTCAGTCTGGCATTAACATAGGGAATTCGACCATGAACAGACAATGGTAAAGTCGTGCTGTTTTCGTGGTTAAACTCGCTTTTCGCACTTTTCTTATGAAACTGTAGAGACTGCTCCGCATAAAGAACCGAGACATTAAAGTGATTCAGTAAGTCGTAGCCAATCGCACCATCAAAATAAGCGGTGTCATAGTCGTGAAATAACGGATTTTTCTCAATCGGAACATGAATGAAGGTCAACTCTGAGAGCTCGATGTCTCCAACCCGGATAATGCCATTGTTAACTACGTTGACTTGACTGCTTTGAACCTCAAGCTGCCTTTCCACATCTAACTGCAAGGTTTGGGTACGGGGTGTCTCAAAGATTACAGTCGCAGATGCCGCTGAATCAAAAGCCAGCCTTAATGATTCTGTGTCATTTACATCGATTTCAATAATGATATGGCCGTCATGCCAAACGAAGGGTAGTTTAAAACTTTGCTCTTTACTGAGCCACTTTTGAGATGCCAACGCATTGCCGCTTTGTAAATTTATGATTCCTTTCGCTGAACAGCCAACAATTACCAGCACGACGCTCAGCACTGCAATCAATTTAATCAAAAGTATGACGTGTTTAGTCAAGATATATACTCCCAATGAATGTTTGGGCTATAGTAAGGTGGTTAGCCTATAGGTTATTGAACAATATTGCGATTTCACGAAAAAATACATTGGATAGCGAGAAGTGCTTGGCATAGCTGGAAAGGAATTCGATTCAGGAGTACCGTAGGGATGGAGAAAAACAAAAGCTGGGTGAACAGAGCCTATGGCGAGACTGAGCGAATCGAAGCTTGTTTTAGTGGGCTTGCGTATGCGCCACATAGCCATGATACGTATACTCTAGCCCTAACGACACGGGGTGTTCAAAGCTTCAATTACCGCGGCGAATTACGACACTCACTTCCTGGTGAAGTGGTAATACTTCATCCTGACGAAACTCACGACGGTCAGGCTGGGACAAGTGACCCCTTTGCTTATCGCGCTATAACCATTGACCCTGTTGACGTTCAAAATATATTACAAGGCTTCAGTCTTCCATTTTTGGAAGGAGGAGTCACAAAACAACCGCAGTTTATCCAGGTTGCTACACAACTGTTATCTGAATTCAATCGTCCGCTGGAAAAGTTAGAGCATCAAGATCTCATTTATGCTTTTGCCACAAAATTACAGCAAGCTACATCGCGTAATGTGAGACATACTCAGGCGAATTACCGTGCAATCAAGAGAGCGCGTGAATATATTGACGATGCCATTGCTGCTAACTCCAGCTTACCAGTCAGCATTACATTGGATGAACTGGCTGCTATTTGCGATTACAGTAAGTGGCAGATAACGCGTGATTTCAGGTCTCTTTATGGCACAACGCCTTATCGCTACGTAACACTAAAGCGATTACAGAGAGCAAAAGCTCTCATTGAGCGTGGCATACCTTTGTCTCAAGTTTCATTCAGTAGCGGTTTTGCAGATCAAAGTCATATGACGCGGCATTTTAAAAAGTCCTTTGGTACAACCCCCAAGATTTGGGCAAACTTAAATCAGTAACACTAATTTTTTTTGAACGTTGTGCGCATGATTAGAAGAACTGACTATAACCACTAAGGTCCGTTCTTCGCTCTTAGCGGACACTCCTAATATTATCTGGCAATTTATTCTTAGTCAGTGCAGTTAAAGTAAAGCCAGCAAGCGCGCTGGCTTATACTTAGTTACATTCCGAACCCATGACACGTTTTAGATGAGTCAAGACAGTATCCATTGTTTCTTTGTTATAACTGTAATGGTCTCCATCCAAATCGATATGCAGCACGGGGTTCTCATAGCTATTATCTGACAACCTTTGTTCAATTTTATTAGCCATTTCGAATGAAGGCCAAATTTGGTCTTGCCTTGCTGAGACCAGCGTAACCGAGCCTTTGATCTTCTCGACAGGAATTGCAGCATCGTTTAACTCTTTTGGGGAAGCTTCAGATAAAGCGTCAGTAAAGGCATTTCGGTACTCACCGGTAAAAATTCCGGATAGCATGTCAAAAGATAATAAAGGGGCCTCAATGTAAGGTAGTGGCTGTCCGTCGATGCTCCAGCTTGAGTAGCTCATTGGTGTTTTCACTGCATTCCAAGCAACATGACTCGGGTATGCAGCAACAATGTGATTAACCGTATTAAAATGACTGCCAAGCAACAAAGATAATTCTGCACCTTTTGAGAAACCGAGAAGTGCAACACACTGATCTTTAATGCTCGGGTCTTCAGTTATTGCCTTAATGCGCGCGTCAATTTCGTTTAAAGACAGCTCAATAGGGCTATCGGGCGTTCCCGACGTATCAAAGTAACCCATTGATGCAACAGAGAATCCATAATCGTGATATCTATCCATCAACGGTTTCATATTTGGATTGGCAAAGTAATTACCACCGTCACTTCCCCCTACCAAAATGACTAAAGGGTGTGCTTCGCCGTCGCTAATGTAATTGGTGTATAAATCAGGTGCTGGTGCGTTTTCGCAGGACGCAAGAGCCCCCACCAGTAAAAATGGTGTTATTAATTTTTTCATTGTTATTCCTTTTTTAGGGTTAAGCACTACATCGTTAAGTGCCTTTTTAGTTGGCGTGCGCCATTACGGCTGGTTAATACTTCCAGCTCGGAGTGAATAAATCTTAAGAGCAAGCGCCCATTAAGCCAGCGCTCGACTTCGCTTAATCGGAGCCGATTAATGATTGCGCCACGATGGACACGGAGAAAGTGTGCTGGCAGTTGTTGCTCCAGCTCAGTTAATGTCTTGTCTAGAGGGTAAGTCTGCGAACCGCAATTGGCCACTTGCGCCCCGTTGTCGATAATAATGGCATCGATATCCTCAACTTTTACGTTTCTCATACGTTGCCCCACCTGACTAATCAATGTTTGTGGCAGCGTTTGGGCTCGTTTTAGTCGCAGTCGCTCAGTGACTCGTTCAAGTGCGAGCTGAAGTCGCTGTAGGCTTATCGGCTTGAGAACGTAATCAGCGGCGGCACCGTTGAAAGCTTCAACGGCATAACGGCTGTGTGCCGTTGTGAAGATAACTTCACTATTGCAGTGTTGCTGGTTTAGTTGCGACAGAACATCGATTCCACTCAGGCCCGCCATATTAATATCGAGTAAAATGACATCGGGTTGTGACTCTGAAAGACGCTGAAAAAGCTCCTCTCCGGACCTTAGCTCGGCTTCAATACGCCATTCGGGTAATGCACTTATAAGCTGATTCAGCTTCAGTCTACTTGCGTATTCATCGTCAACGATAAAAAGAGTATTAATCATGATTGGACTCCAAGCTGATGTTGACAACCGCTCCCTTAGACTCTGGGTCATTCGACAGCTGGATATTGGCATGGCGCATAAGACCAATCCGTCGGATTGTCGTGCTCAAACCGAGTCCCGAATGCTTTAAGTTTTCAGGTTGATTAGCCAGGACTATGTCAGGAAAACCGGGACCATTGTCGCGGATAATAACCTGCAAAGCACTGCCACGAGCTCTACACGCTAACGTTAATTCAATTGGAAACCGCGTGGCATGTTTAACTGAGTTTTCCAGTAATGGCTGCAACAAAAACGGCGGAATCTGCACATCTAAAGTTGCTTCATCAATGTCTATATCGATTTTCAAATCATCACCGAGCCTAGCTTGCTCAATATTCAGCCACTTTTGTAGGATCATTAATTCATGTTTGAGGCTGATGGTATCGACATTATTCGTATCGAGGATATGTCGCAACACGGATGCTAAATCGTGAGTCAGCAGCTCTGCCTTTTTTGGATTCGACGTAATGAAAGCCGTTAACGTATTAAGGCTGTTAAACAAGAAATGAGGATGCAAGGCGTGCTTGAGTTGATTCAACTCAGCATGCTGGCGCAGCAAACGTTCGGTTTGTAATGCTTTGTAGGCTCTGTAGGCACGATAAAGAATATACGTTCCAATAGCCCAGGGAATTGACATGAAAAAGACGTCAAGCCAACCAAATTCAACACCTGGATAAATGCCTGCTAGAGCAAAGCCCCAGATTCGATAGCCGATATAAAAGCAGCCAAACCATAGAAGCAGCTCATAGAAAATATTGTTGATGCCGAGCCTTTTTATAGCGAATACAGCCGAATAAATAGGTACCCAAAATAGGAAGATAATCGCAACAGCTCCAGCTAACAGAGCGTCATTGGTTCCAACCTGTCCTCGCTGCCACCAGTCGAGAAAGGTAATCGTGGCACTGATAAAACTTAACCCGAGTAATGCGATAAACAGTTCTTTTTTAGTGATTTCTGGCATCGGTATATTCGCTGCTTTGGTTATGTAGACATTATTAAAGCCCTGAAGCTGAGTGTCACTGTGTTTCTGACTGAATGGTTAAAATAAAGGGTTGAATTGTCGCTAGGGTTCGTCCGAGGCTCACTCAGAGCGAACACTTCAAATAACAGAAAAGTTTAATGATTTCGGACGACTTAGCTAACTCGAAAAACATTTAGCAACATTTTTGGGACTGGATTTTGGCTTACTGAATGGTACGGTTAACAGTAGTTTAATAGGGACATTAAGAGACCAAGCATGAAATATCTACTAATTGCTTTTACGACGTACCTTTTAAGTTTTGCCGCTATGGCATCGGATGCTGTTGAATATCGTACAGAGCTGACTTTTTCACTCGAAAGCTCAGCGTTAAACGCGGTAACTGAGATGCAAATACCAAAGAAGTACAGGAGTAGTGGTACTGTTGCCTTATTTCTGAATAAAGACTTTTCGGTTGAATCAGTTGAGGGGCAGCACATCGAGAGCTTTGAGGTAAAGCAATCGAAGAAGGTGCCCGTTTGGAATGAAGTGATAATTGAGTTTAGTTCGCCAGCTCAAGCAAACAATAAAGCTATACGCATTAAATATGCAGGCACTATTGATAATAACGCTCAGCACGGCAATTTAATTACATCAAAACAAGTTCACTTGAGTATCGATTCGGCATGGCACCCAGTATTCAGTGACTTTTCAACGCCAATTATAGGGACTGTTACCGTCGAGTTGGATGACGACTGGGAAGTTTTTGGTCCGGGAAGTGTGACCAGCAGTGGCAAAAAATATCAAGTGAACAGTACAGAGCCAACAATCGATGTGTCGCTCTATGCAGAGAAAAAGCACACCAGTATTTATAGCGATCGTTTTACGGTTGTCCACGATGACGTTAACGCCGAGAGGGCAGAATTCGTATTAAATGCAGGTCGCCAATGTTTTGAACAAATGAACGAGCGTTTTGGCACGCATAAACAGCTAAAAGCCGCTCAGGTAGTTCTTCTTGAACGCCCGGGCCCTAGCTTTGCGAGAGGAAACTATATTTCATTAAACTCTCAAACTTTGGGCTCTAAGGTCCATACGCATCAATACTTATGCCACGAAATAGCGCATAACTGGACAAACTTCACAAGCGCCATGTCGCATGACTACTGGATGATTGAATCGTTCGCTGAATACATTTCGGCCAGAGAGGTGGCACGTATTTATGGTGAAGAAGAATTTCAAAATATCGTGGAAAAATGGCAAGCGCGGGCGAAAGGCGAAGCGTTTATTTGGCGCGAAGATACTGCTCGCAGAGCGTCGCACAAAGTTAATTATGGTCTCGGCCCTATCGCTTTAATGAAGTTACAGGAAAAGCTGGGAGAAACTGCTTTTGATGAACTCATTGACTGGTATATGACCAGTGACGCAACCGAGACAGAAGCGCTAATTACAAAAGTGGGAACCTTTGCTGGTGCTGATACCAAGCGTTGGTTTAGCGCTTTATTAGCTGGCAAACATTCGGAATGAATTACTGAAATAATGGTAATTTGTAGTACGGTGGAAATATGGAATCAAAAGCGTTAACCATAATGTTTTTTATTGGGGGGGCTATGTTTCCTCATCACCAAACTCGGACATTCGCAATAACTGACTACTATGCCTTACTGTCAGAATATCTATTTGGCCTCTGACGCTGTAAATGATCCGATAGGCTCCAAATATAACTTCCCTGATGCGACGTCCTCCTACTTCAGGAACGACGCGCCCACTTTCAGGGAAGTCTGATAGCCGCTCCACAATGTCAAACAAACCTTCAACCCACTCAACAGCAGCGCTGGGTTTATCTTCCGCAATATATTGAGATATCTGTTCAACACGCTCTAAGGCAAGGGGAGACCAATTAACCCTCATTGTGCAAGCCTGCTCAGAACTCGTGATTTTGCCTCCTCATGAGAAATACCTTCCCCATTGGCCAGCTGCTCTTCAGCTTTATAAACCTCTTCCAACAACTCTAGCCGTTCTTGCATCTTTTCGTATTCTTGGACGTCCACCAGCACGACAACGCCACGGCCTCTCTGAGTTAACACCATAGGGCGGCGGGTTTCATGTATCTGTTTTACAAATGATGCTACGCCCGCTCGAAATTCGGAAAGGGGGCGGATATCTTCATCGACGCGAACTCTTGTCATGGGAATCACCTAAGTACATTTAGTTGTACTTTTAAGTGTACGTCGATGGTTTGGCGTTGGCAAGCAGGGTCTATGAGACATAACCTCTATATATTGTGCGTAAACACATTATATAGATTTAGCTAATGTGAAGTGACAATATAGTTTGTACACTTAATCAAAAAAATGACAATAAAGTTCGTACACTAATAGGCTGTTAGAGCTCCGTTTGCGTGGGCTCGGTGTTTACTTCGTCTTCTCTGGCTGACACAGAGAGGGGGGTATAAAACTATCGACCTAAACCCACTCAAACCGGCTAATACCTTGTGATTTTTGACCCACATCAAATTCAACGAATATAGCGTGTTGGTATCCCAATTGCTGTTTGTACGCTTGAAGCTTTATAAAGTCTTTTTCGTCAGTGATTTTTGATGATGTTTTCTTAAACTCCATAACCAAAATGTTTTCTGTGGTTCTGCGGTGGTGGACAATAATATCAGGGTAAACCGTTTGTGCGTGAGTGTCGTATTGGTCCGGTTGTCCCCCCGGAAGTTGCATGTCCTTTGGCTCGTGGTCATCACGATTATATTCACAGTCCACGTGGAAGTTTGGGAATAGGTTTTGAAGGTATAACGCGACTCTATGAGTGAGTGTTCGCTCGTTTGCATTAATTTGAAGTAACTCAAAATCTTTTTGCAAGAATTGGTTCAGGGCTTCGTTGACCTTTTCGCCGATTAACTCCTGATTTATTTTTTCTATCATTCTGTAAGCCTATATAGTTTTCTCTGATTGGTTAAATCAGGCCATACTTCAAAATTACTTATTTAAGTATTCTTTAAGTACTTCTCCAATGTCCTCGCATAGAGATTCAATTACTTTTAGGTAAACTGCATCATCTAAGTTTGGTGAGTAACTCAGTAAGTTTGCTGTCACTTGAGTGAGCGAAATAGACATAGAGTGCGCTGGGTCAATCAAACCTGAATCACTGGAGCCGGTTAACAAAATATCCTCATTTGAGGGAACGACCGCGAGCGAAAAGCTAATAGTTTGAGCAGTAGCATGAATATTCTGGCTTGCCAGCTTATAATAGGGACGCCAATGGTCAAGGCCTACAGCTTTTTCTATATCCGCGAAAGTTGCTCGTCGGTTAGTTATGTTAAGAAACTCTTCTGCCCAGCCGTAAGGGTTTTTAAAGTTTTTCCCGTAGCGCCGTATGAGCTCTTCGTATTCTTCCTGAAGCATTGATATTTGGTGTTCGCTTGGGGGAGTTGCTTGTAGCCGACCCTTTAAACTCGAATGTTGGCGTGCTCCCTTGTAAGCATCCACAACCTTGTGGTGGCGAAACTTTTCAACAGTTTTTGAATCACTTCTTTTTAAAAAAATGCTGGTAGCAACTAGCTCATGAAGTGCTCGCCATCTAGCATGCGCCCCGTCAGGGAATCCATTCACGAGAAGACAATATATTTCGCGAGCAAGAAGACATGATTTAGCGTGTAACTTGGTTAAAGTGTCAAATAAAAGGTCTTGACTAACTGCTGCGCTGGGTCGTGATCGCCTGTTTACATTACTTCCTGCCTCGGAACAAATTTCGATGAGAGTCTCGATATGATCGAAAGCATACTTCCATTTTTCTCTATTTTTCTCCACAAATTGGGTTTGAATAACCCTTACTTGCTCTAGGACACCATCAAAAGCATCGTTTTTAACCGACTCGAGAATGCCGGGAGGGATTTCTTCAATTATTCTCGTTAAGCAGGAGGTTATAGATTTCAAAATGGTCCCCCGGTCTTGTTCCGGTTCTTTAGCAATTACTTCATCGATTATATCATCCAACATTTTTTGAAAATGGTTCACTAGTCAACCTGTTATTTAATGGCTTTATATATAGTATGTGGTATAGCCTCATAATTGGGCTAACTTAGAACTTTAGACATGATTACTTTAATTATGCCAAATAATGGATAGTTGCATGCACCTTAAAAGCATAAAGATAAAGGGTTTTAGAAACTTTGACCATGAATTCTCAGCCGAGTTTAGTAAGGGATTCAACGTAGTTGTCGGTGAAAATGGTGCTGGAAAAACAGCTCTAATAAATGCAATAAGGCAGCTTTTCTTAGACTCAGAGTCAGGGCGATATAGTATTACGAGTGATGATTTCTTTCGTTCATTTGAAAATAACTCAGAAACGGTTGAATCTATTTTTATATCAGCAGAGTTTACAGATCTTACGTCAGATCAGGAGGTCGCTTTTCTTCCATGGACAAATGATAGTGGTATAGCTGTTTTGAATCTCCAAGCGGAAAATAAAGAGTTTAGAGGGCGATACAGAAAAGCTGTATGGGGAGGCGAATCTAGAGCATCTCAGTTTGACCCCGAACTAGTAGATTTAATCCAATGCATATATTTACCGCCTTTAAGGGATGCAGAGTCGAAACTTAGAAACGGGAGAGGGTCTCGCTTATCAAAATTACTTAAGGCGTTGAACAGAAGGGAGCTGAGTGAATGTAAAGCGAACGACAGTCTTCATCCTCTTGAGGAAAAAGTTAGGGATTTTAATGCCAGTCTAGCGGCAGATGACTCATTGACGATAAAGACTGCCAATGAAATGTTAGCCGGGCACTTGGAAAGGGCAATAGGGAGTCACTTTGGCCAGAGTACAAAGATTCAGTTTACAGAGAGTGACTTCACTAGAATTGTCGAAAGTCTAACTCTCCTCTTTTTTCCTAACTTATCACCCGATGCTAACGTTGACTACAGAGGACTCAACCATAATAGCTTGGGCTATAACAACCTACTATATATAGCCTCGATATTGGCAGAGCTAACTTTAGATGATGATAGTGATGACACTCCTACATTTAAACTTTTGCTTATTGAAGAGCCAGAGGCTCATTTACATCCGCAGTTGTTAGTTCGCCTACTAAACCACTTAAGACAAGTTGCTGAAACAGATAAAAATGATGTTCAGGTAATTGTTACTACTCATTCGACAGTGCTAGCTTCATCTGTAGAACTGAGCTCCATTATCCATCTTTCACGATCAAATAAACCTGTTGCTACGCCTTTGAAAGACTGTGATGTACCGGAAGATAGTGAAAGGTTTATTAACCGGTGGTTGGATGTAACAAAGTCAAATTTATTATTTGCTAGCGGCGTAATTTTAGTAGAGGGAATTGCAGAGCAAATGCTAGTACCCGTATTAGCTAGGCAGGTTTTTAAAGATTATGGGGAGAGCTCTCAGGGTCTTGAGGAACGAGGTGTATCCGTAATTAACATGAATGGTATTTACTTCAAACATTTCATGAGACTTTATTGCAATTTTAAGGGAGTTGATGGCTACGCAGACCAAGACGGTTTAAATATTCCTGTGCGATGTGGGGGAATTACTGATCGAGATCCCATTAAGGTTCAATTTATTAAGGGAGAGGATGCGCTTAAAAAAGAGCTTATGGCTTCCCCACATGATGAGGATTTGGGGGAAGGAGTAAACCCGGCGATTGAGCTAGTACAGGCAATTAAGGACTCCGAGAATGCTCGTTTATATGTAAGTAAATATAAAACTTTAGAGTATGATTTGGCGATGGAAGGCAATAATTTAGCGCTAATGGCAAGTGTTTTAGAGTCTTTATGGCCGAAACCTAAGAGGGGTAAAAGTGCTGTAATTGATGAACTAAAAGCGATAAAAACTGAAAACTGGGAGGAAAAGAAATCAGAAGAACGAGCAATTGCAGCATCAATAATTTTGAAGCGTATTGAAGGCGGGACTATAGGAAAAGGTTTTTTCGCTCAAGTGCTTGCTGATCGCCTGAGCAAAGAAGATACATCAATTTCCGTACCTGCTTACATAGCGGATGCCGTTTTATGGGCCTGCAAATTGGAGGCTCGGAAAGAATGATAGAGTTTACGGAAGAACAGAATGATTACCTTTATTCTAACGTGAATGAACACGTCTTTTTAGAGGCTTGTCCTGGTAGCGGTAAAACCGAAGTTGTAGCACGAAAGTTTGCTAGAGAGGTTAGTAATTGGAAGAAAAGTCCCGGTGGCATAGCCATTTTATCTTTTACAAATAGTGCAACAGATGAGCTCGTTACAAGAATATCTAAATATTTACCTACTGCTGGTAAATTGTTTCCACATACAGTTGGCACATTTGACAGCTTCATACTCAAGAATGTCGTTAATCCATTAGCCAGAAACCTTACCAACTTTACAGGGAAGGACGGAGACTTTTCAATTCGAATAGTAGATAAATCCTCAAACCTTCATGGCTACAAGACAAAATATGGAATTGCCGGGGTGGGGCCTGTCTCAGCACATCAATTCTCCCTCGGGGGGGAAGACTTGAGCTTTAGCTTCGACACTGGTGAGTCGGGACGAGATCGAAAGTTAAATAGCCATTCATTGGAGGATTGGCAGCAAAAGGACTTGCTGCAGGCAAAGTCAAGAATGTGGTCAAGTGGCTTTGCTACATACGCAGATATTGAGTATTTGGCTATTGAAGCATTAACCAAGCAGGCCTATAGAGAATTTTTAAGGAAGCTAGCTAGAAGGTTTCCTTTAATCATCATTGATGAATGTCAGGATCTTAGCTTTGACCATTTATTAATATTGCGCTGCCTAAGCGAGGAAGGAGTTAAGCTACATTTTATAGGAGATCTCCACCAAGCAATATATAGCTTTAGAGATGTTGATCCTGAAAAAGTAAAACAGTTTGTCAAAGAAAAAAATTTTATACCCTTAAAGTTGACACGAAACTTTCGAAGTTGTCAGAACATTATTAATTTATGTGGAAAGTTAACGGGGAGGACTGAAATAGTTGGTCAGGCGTCTTCATTGAGTCCGTCATGCCATTTGCTCCAGTATGAGAAGTGCCCAACCGAATTAATAGAAGAGTTCTCTAAGTATAGTGAGAGATTTGATAATGTGGTTTTGTTGGGGCGTGGTTATTCTTTATTAAGTAAGTTTGATAGTTCGCTGTCATCATTAAAACCAATTCATAGGCTTGCTCTTGCTATACGAAAGATTCAAAAAAGAGACAACAATTACATAAAAGAGAGTCTTGTTCTATTCTCCGATTTTTTGCGAATTAATGTAGGCGAAACTGTTAAGCCTAATAGCTACAGCTGTCCAGAGAAGGTGAATTCAAACCTGAGGTGGAGAAAGTTTCTTTTTTCTTCTTTAAAGTATATAGCTAAGCAAAATATTGATATGAACCTAACTTGGTCAGAGTGGGCGAAGAGCATTGGGGCAACTTTAAGAAATATAAGTAGCCAACCATTTGTTTGTGAAGAGTTGAAACCGATAGTTTCTCCATTAGACTCTATTAAGTTAAGAGCTCCAAGTGGCCAATCAAAAGCTTCGGTAGAGTCAACACTGGGCGAAGCTAAAACGCTGGGAACGATACGGAAAAAAACTACAATTCATCAGGCAAAAGGACAGACCCACGATGTCACCATTTTAGTTTCTAGCTCAGATGGGCGAGGTTCAAAAGGAGCTTATTGGAAGGACTGGCTCAACGATCAACGAAGTGAAGAAGCAAGGTTTGCGTACGTCGCGTCGTCCCGACCTAAGTACATTCTGGTTTGGGCTGTAAAAAGGCTTAATAAAAAAGAAAGAAAGGTACTTTCAGACATAGGGTTTCACATTCACTAGAAAGCTTTGCGAGTAATTACCTATTGTAATACCGGTCTAGCCGAGAGTGAGAAGCCGAGTTAATAGAAGAGGATGCCATTGACGATTAATCCTAGAAAATTGATACATACCGAACGAGGACGTTCGTGGCTGTCGCAATTTGATCCAATGGATCAAGAGGTAGCCTCGGCGGTAGCAAATAACCTTACT
>CESK01019838.1_pt1 | contig 45702 bp, 37 predicted proteins | sample 531091 | NCBI WGS metagenome assembly CESK01 (sample SAMEA2621271, study PRJEB7988) | marine metagenome | biome: marine biome (ENVO:00000447); feature: surface water layer (ENVO:00002042); material: "saline water (ENVO:00002010), including plankton (ENVO:xxxxxxxx)" | depth 5 m
GCATTGGTCCGCAAACCGTGGAACGTATTGGTCGTTTGTCGCAGGAATTAGGCTGCAGCTTATTTGAAGCCTGCCAGTCACCGCATTTAAAAACGCAGCTCAGCACCGGTATTTTTCAGCATGTAGACGTGTTCCGTAATATGATAGATACCCTCGCCCGTCAGGCTGATCATCAGGAAAGTGCGGGAGATGCCGTACGGCAACTGCTGAGCGATATCGGCTACGAGGACTGGTTGTTTGAACAAAGTCCCAGTGCCAAAGCCGCTGAGATGCGCGTTAAAAACGTGTACGAGCTGCATCGCTGGGTATCCGATATGCTAAAAGGCGATGCCGAACATGAGCCTATGGAACTGCATCAGGTCGTCAGCCGTTTATCTCTGCGCGATATGATGTCCCGTAACGAAGACGACGAGCAGTTTGAGCAGGTACAGTTAATGACCCTGCATGCATCCAAAGGACTGGAGTTTCCTTACGTGTTTTTGGTGGGTATGGAAGAAGGCTTACTGCCGCATCAAAGCAGTATTGATGAAAACAATATTGAAGAAGAGCGTCGGCTGGCTTATGTGGGCATAACCCGGGCACAGCATAAGTTAGTCTTCACTATGGCGAAAGAGCGCCGCCAGTTTGGGGAAAAGCTTGAGCCGCAGCCCAGTCGTTTCCTGCTAGAGCTCCCTCAGGATGACTTAGAGTGGGAACACCGCAAGCAGAAATCAGATGAAGAGCGGGAAGAACAAAGAAGTCAGGGGCTGGAAATGCTAAAGAATGCGCTGAAGAAGTCTTAAGCGCAGACGAAGTTACTGCCGTCGTCTTTTTTCAGTTCCACTTCATAGTTAGCATTAATATAACTGCCCTGGCCTATGACAACCCCCTGTTCTTCGACATCCTGCTTTTGACCTTCGGTTTCTAAGCCGTCAGCATAAACCTGAATATCAAGCTCGTGGCAAAGCGTCACAATATGTTTAAGCATGGCCTGCGCACGCGAATTGCTACCCAGGCGTGCTATGTAGTGATGGTCCAGTTTTAAAATACTGAACGGGAAGTTATATAAGAACTGTAATGGCCCTGAGCCGCTGCCAAAGTTATCTATTGCCAACGTAAAGCCAAACTCGGATAAACGCCTCAGGCTGGCCAGCACACGGCGACCGTCCTGCACTAATGAGGTTTCATCAAACTCCAACGCCACCTGCTCTGGTTTAACACCGTTATCCAGAACAATGTTAACCAGCTCGTTCAAATGACTTGTTTTAAGCAAATGACGCACGGACAAATTCACATGCAGCAAAACGTCTTGCGGAAGACCTTTGTTCGCAACCCACTGACACGCGGTTTTGAGTGCATAACGGTCGAGCTTCACAATAAGCCCGGTGCGCTCTGCAAGCGGTAGCAGTTCACTGCTGTCGAATGAATAACGCGGGTCTTGCCACTCAATACGCGCTTCAATACCTCTGACCTCGCCTGTATCGAGTTGCATAATAGGCTGATAATTTACCGCAAAGTCTTGCTCAACTTTCGCATGTCGCAACGCCGTTTCTTTTCTGACGCTATCCACCAGAGACTCGTGCATACTGTCATCGAATAGTACATAGCGGCCACGGCCCATGCCTTTGGCTTGATACATAGCGGCATCAGCGTCACGCAGCAGACGCTCCGCAGAATCTGTTTTTTCCAGGCATTCAGCGATACCAATACTGGCACCGGAATAGTGCTCTTGTCCGTTAAGCTGAAACGGCTCGTTCATCTGCTGAATAATGCGCTTCGCGACGTCTTTTGCGTCTTCAATAGTGGTAATGGTATCCAGTAAAATCACGAACTCATCACCACCTAAACGAGCAACCATATCATTGTCTCTGACACAGCTACCAATACGCTTACTGACTTCCAACAGGAACTCGTCACCCGCTGAGTGGCCCAGGGTATCGTTGATGTTTTTAAAGCGATCTAAGTCGACAAACAACACCGCAAAATGGTGCTCAGGATGCCGGCGCTTATGAACAACCGCTTGCTTCAGTCGCTCGTTGAATAAAATTCTGTTCGGCAGGCCGGTTAAATTGTCATGGTGCGCAGCGTGGAACAGGTTCGACTCAGTTTTCTTGCGTCGTTCAATTTCCGAGACTAGCTCTTCGGTGCGCTCTGCGACTTTCTTTTCAAGGAATTGGTTTACGCGTTGTATTTCTTCAGCCGAGCGTTTGCGGTCAATTGCCACTGCAACATGCTGTGATACAAAGTTCAGCAGTTCCAGGTCGTCACTATGGTACAAAAACTCACCATCGTAGGTTTGCACCGCAATAACACCAAACACCTGCCCGTTCATCATTAACGGACTACCCAGCCATTGCTTGGCCAGCTTCATGCCACCATAACCAAGCTCAATTTCGTTGGCCTTAAGCAACTGCTGACGTTTGCCTGAATCAATAAAAGCAGGTTCCCGCTTTTTAATGACGTACTCGGTTAAGCCTTTACCCACCCGCCTTTTCTCTGCTTTATTACCGGTTTCATCAACGTGGTAAGGGAAGTGAATGAATTTCTTATCGTCAGACAGTAGCGCAACATAGAAGTTATCGGCGTGAATGAGTTTGCCAATTTGTCGGTGCAGCTGCCGGTAAAACGCACCCATGTCGTCTGACGTATTGGTTAATTCCGAAATGGCAAAAAGTACCGAGGTCTGCTGCTCCGCGCGTTCGCGAATGGTAATTTCGCTCATCAGACTTTCGTTAACGTGGCGTAGCTCAGCCGTTTGATGCTCAATTTCACTTTGCATTAAGTCGCGTTGCTTCAAACGTTCGAGCGCATTAACAACATGCTGAGACACGAACATTAATAAATCCTCGTCGGCACTGTCATAACGCACGTCTTCGTTGTAGCTTTGCACAACCATAATGCCGATGGTGGCTTCACCATGTTTAAGCGGTACACCCAGCCAGTCTTTATGCTCCGCACCGAGCCCTTCAATTTCACCTTGTTCAATTAAACGCTGATAGACCTCTGGCGGGCAGCGCAGTGACTGACCTTTCCTTAGCACATAACCAGTTAGACCTTTGCTTAGCTGGTCAATAGGTACTTGTTCAAACAGGGTGTCCTGGTCCACTTCATCGACAAAGTAAACAAAGTCGACAGTTTCGTCTTTCGCGTCATACAAACTGATGTAGAAATTACGCGCATACATCAGCTCGCCAATAATTTCATGCAGGGAACGGTAGAAATTATCCATCTCGCGCGCAGAAGCCGCCAGTTCCGAAATACGAAACAGCGCCTTTTGAACCACTTCAGCGGATCGGTATTTTTGGGTCAGGCCTTTAAGCCTATCAACGACCTTTTGTAAGCGCTCATTTTCAGTCTGTAATTGCTGAATTTGCGCATTACTTACCTTTCCTTTTGTCATTTCTGCTTACCTTTAAGCACGACTCTCCCTGCCAAGTACACTTAATCAACAGATGTTAACTTTTTTAACAGGTAAGTAGTATAGACAGTAGTCAGACGTTTGGAAAGATTTTGCTAAAAAATTTGAATATTTTAGGAAGAAATACTAAGAGGTTCACGTCAATTGACGTTAAAAGGGCCGCTGAATGCGGCCCTTTATAACATTTATAAGAAATTTAATGCTACTTAAATGTCTTTAATCATGTAATCGATAGCGGCCTGAATCTCTTCTTCAGAACAGTCGCTACAAGTGCCTTTTGGCGGCATTGCATTGAAACCTTCAACGGCGTGTTTCAATACTGTGTCCATACCTTGCGCCAGACGCTCTTCCCAGTCTGCTGCATTGTTAATTTTCGGTGCACCCATAACACCACTGGTATGACAGGCAGTACAGAACTTATCATACACCTGCTGACCTGAGCGCGGGCCGCTGCTTTCTTCCGCAGCACTGCTCTCACCAGCCACATAATGTTTACCAATAGGCTTAATGCGCTCAGCAATCGCTTCGCGAGACATGTCATCTTGCACAGACGCTGCACTGACAGACAGCGTAAACAACAAAGATAAAGTACCTAAAACACTTTTTACAAAGAATGAATTCATAACTCTCACTGGTTTCTCCTAAAATGGCTGGTGTTCTTGCACGCCCAGTTAGTGGATGCGATTATAACCACAAATGCGCAAAGGATAAACACTTGGCTGAAATTGCCCGAAAAATTGCTCTTCTGGATCTGGATGCTTTCTTCGCATCGGCAGAAGAATTGCGTAACCCAGCGCTTAAACACCGCCCGTTTGCGGTCGGTGGCGGCGGCGAGCGGGGTGTGGTTGCCACAGCGAATTACCTGGCACGTCAATACGGCGTTCGCAGTGCCATGCCCGGCAGTCAGGCACGAAAACTGTGTCCTCAACTGACCTTCGTCAAACCCGATGGTGCGTATTACCGGGAATTGTCCAATCAAGTGCTCGATGTTCTTTATAAAGTAACACACCGGGTAGAGCCAGCCTCTATTGACGAATTCTATTTAGACCTTACTCACAACGAACTGTACCGCGGCAGTGCAACATTAACCATGAGTGCAGTAAGAGAGCGGATACAGTCATTAGGAATAACCGGCTCGGCAGGCATCTCCAATCAAAAAATGGTCGCAAAAATCGCTAGTGAAGAACGCAAACCGGATGGTCAGTTTGTCGTACCTCCTGACGACGTATTGAGTTACATAGCCAAACTTAATCTCAAGCAAATACCCGGCGTTGGCCCTAAGAGTCAGCAAGTACTTACTAACTATGGCTTAATGACAGGTAAGGACATTCAGAGCATAGAACTGCAACAACTTCAGGAGATACTCGGCGAAAAAGCGGGTTATGTTTTGTTTGAGCGCTGCCATGGTCGCGACAAGCGGGAAGTAGTTACTGAACGTATCCGCAAAAGCGTTGGTGTGGAGCAGACATTAACGTCTGACATGAAGCTAGAGTCCACCGCACAAACTTACGTTCAGGAAAACTTACTGCCAAAACTTCGTGAACGCATGAAAGTAAAACACTGGCGCGAACAACCCATACGAAGCCAGACGCTAAAACTGAAGTTCTCAGACTTTACTCAAACGACAGTATCAAGAAGCACTCAGTTTGTGTCACCCAGTTTGTTTTATGAGTTGCTGAGCGAAGCCTGGCAACGGGGGAAAGGGAAAGGGGTAAGACTGTTAGGGATCAGTGCTGCATTACCTGATCCCAGTGAACAGCTGCAACTTGAGCTCGAGCTCGATTAGTCGTCTTTAACGGTAATGGTGATTTTCTTAGACACTACCGCAGGGTCATGTGGTACGTGGTTTTTGTCACCCAGGATAAGCTGCAAAGTATGCTCGCCCGGCTCCAAGGTCACCATAGTTTCTGTTTGGCCGCCACCAAAGTGGATAACGTCACCACCCATAGGTTTGTCCATAGCTGGCAGTTCATCTTTATCGATTAATAAATGGTGATGCCCGGTATGCTTAACATCAACACCCGCTGGAGCAACTCCCATACCGTTCAAGCCAAATTTCACTTTAAAGGTTTTGCCAACCACTTCACCGTCTTGGGGTGAAATAATATAAGCCTGTGCATTCGCTGACGCTTCCGTTCTTTCCATTTGAGCGGCTTCAGCGGTTGCCAGTACCGGCGTACCTATAAGCGCAACTGCGCCAATCATCCAAGCCTTCTTCATATAAAACTCCGTTATTTGAGATGTATCAATTCAGTTTAAACTGTGTCACCAATTCTTCCAAGCGTTCAAATGCACGGCTTAACTCGCCACACGCTTGCTGGGTATTATCCAGATTAGCAACACTTTGCTCGTTCATACTACTGATATCCATAATGTCTTTATCGAGCGTTTGGATCACTGAGGTTTGCTGCTCCGTTGCCGACGCAACCGAGTGGTTCACCTCGTCAATTTGCGAAATAATGGCGTCAATTTCACTCATGTGCTCAGCAGACTCCTCAGCACTTTGTACACAAGCGTCACTAATTTCACGACTTTCTTCAATGACGCTTACTGCTGACTTGGTACCCTGCCGCACTTTCTCAATCATGTTCTCTACTTCAGCCGCTGAGTCTGAGGTCCGTTGTGCCAGGTTTCGAACTTCGTCCGCGACAACCGCGAAGCCTCTGCCCGCTTCACCCGCTCGTGCAGCTTCAATCGCCGCGTTAAGTGCCAGCAAGTTTGTTTGCTCGGTAATGCCTTTAATCACTTCAATAATCTGACCAATGTTTTGCGTGTCTTCGTCGAGTTTCCCAATCGCCTGCCCTGATGCGTCCATTCGTTCAGACAAGTGCTGAATTTGCTGACGATTGTGTTGCAACGCCTGTTGAGCCGCAGTGGTTTTTTCACTACCGGTGCTAGCCTGCGCAGACGCCTTCGCCGCACTGTCGGCAATTTCAGTTGCACTCGCGCCAAGCTCGTTGATGGCCGTAGCCACAGAGTTCGCTTTGTTCGCTTGCTCATGACCTATGTGCATCGAATCGTCGCTGGCCTTAGTCATACTCTGAATGTTTTGCTCAACCTGCTTCGCAGCGTTTGTCACTTCTTGTAAGGCATTTTGAATACGCTCAATAAACTCATTCATCCGTTGTGAGACAACACCAAATTCGTCATCAGATTCCACTGGCAATCGCTGCGTTAAATCGCCTTCACCGCGGGCAATATCAGTTACCGCTTCATTCAGTCGGTTAAGTGGTTTTAGTAGCAGTCGTAATAGCCAGCTCATGGACACAACAACCGCGACAATACCCAGCACTAGATACACAATAGCTGTCCAACCAAAGGTAGACACATCGGCATAAGCTTTCGTGCGGTCAATGACGACTCCTAAATACCAGTCGACGCCTTGAATGCCTTTAATTTTATGGAAAGACACCAAGCTGTCCTGATCATCGACCTCGTATTCTTTAAAAGTCGGGGAAAACGACACCGAACTGTCTATGTAGTCATTCAGAGAAGTTTCTATGCGGTCATTGTTCGGATGAACCAGAATATTCCGGCTGTCGCTGACCAGAAACGCCTGCCCCATTCCCATAAAATCAATGTCATTAATAATGGCGGAAATATCGTCCAGCATCATGTCGCCACCGGCAACACCCACTAAACGACCATTGCGTTCCATTGGGACTACGGCAGTAATAGTAAGCTCATTAGTGGTTACATCAATATAGGGGGTAGTGTAAGTCGGCTGTCCCTCATCGACCGCCAGCTGATACCAGGGGCGTGTGCGGGCATCGTAGTCGTCAGGCAAGTCAATGTTGGTGTCATCGAGCAAGAAGGTCCCGTCAATTAACCCGTAATACACGTTTTTAAAATTGCCTGCCGCTTTTGACTGTTGCACACGCTCCAGTGCACGCTCGGTTGAATCAGCGGTTTTATAAGCATCGGCAGTGGCCTGCACGATACTCATGCGGTCGTTAAACCATTGTGAGATATTGTTCGACACCGAGTCCGACAATGCCTGCATTTGCTGCTGAAGCTCCGTCCGAGTTTGCGTCGACATTTGCAAAAAATTAGTCAAGGTAAAAATACCTAAGACCAACACCAGTATCGCCGATGCAGCGACAATGACTTTTTGAGTGAACTTCAGTTTCTTCAGCATGATTTTTAATCGCTTTTTATTATAAGTTTTGCTTAGCCAACCTGAATATCGGTTTCAGGGAAACGTATGTGTCGTTTACGCGGCGTCGCTAAAAAATAGGCCAATGTCAGTGGCCCAACACGGCCGGCAAACATTAAAAATACTAATACTACCTGACTTGCGGCAGTAACATCGGCAGTAATGCCACGAGAAAGTCCCACTGTTGCCGACGCAGATAAAACTTCAAAGGTTATATCTATAAACGGCAGCGGATTCAAAATCATTAGGATAAATATGCCAAGGAACATTAAAGTGAGCGTAACTAAGGTCACCGCCAGCGCTTTCATCACAATTTCCTGTGGCACAGTTCGGTTCAACAAAGTCACGTGTTCGCGGCGTCTTAAAAAAGCGTAGGTTGCCACTAACAGCACAATAAAGGTGCCTAACTTAATACCGCCCGCAGTACTCATTGAGCCGCCTCCAATCAGCATGAGCAATAGCGTGAATACGGCACTGGCTTCTGTCATAGCGCCGGTATCAACCGTATTAAAACCTGCCGAACGGGGGGTTGTTGCCTGGAACCAGGCCGCCATTGCCTGATCCCCAATACTCAAATTAGCAAAGGTGGCCGGGTTGTTCATTTCTAACAACCAAATAATGGCCACAGAGAGCACATTAATAATTAGCGTGGCGATTAAAATCGCGCGGGTATACACCGAAAAGTCATGCCAACGCCGCTTCTCCGCAATGTTAGTAATAACCGAGAAGCCCAAGCCACCAATGACAAATAAAATGCTGACAATAAGGTTCACTGGAATACTGCTAGCGTAATCGACTAAACCATTAGGCGAGAGCACAAAGCCGGCGCTGTTAAAGGCAGAAATGGCATAAAATACCGCTTCCGATAAGGCGTCTACAAAGCCTTTATCACCCCACCAGGTGAGTGTTAAACCCACTACGGCAACGGCCTCAACCGTCAGTGCCAAAGACACCACTGCTTTAGCCGTACGACCAATATTGGCAAGACTGGTTTGATGCATGGCTTCTTTAGCCATTAACTGATGCTGAAGTCCGACATGGCCACCAAGCGACATAGCGGCCAACACCGCGAAGGTCATAAAACCTAAGCCGCCCGCCTGTATCAACACAGCCAACACAGTCAGCCCAAATACGCTGTACGTTGCGCCGGTATCCACTACCACCAACCCGGTTACAGTTACGGCCGACGTTGCAGTAAACAGGCTTTCCAACCAAGTGATAGGCTGCTCCGTGGCTCCCGGAATTTTCAGCAACAAAGTACCCAATAGAATCAGGCAGGCAAAGCCTCCTGACAAAATGACCGGCGGGCTGGCTTTAAAAGCCCGACGCTTGCGCCGGCCGGGCTTTCTGTATAACCAAGCTAACGAGGGAACCCACTGTTTCATGAAGGCTCTTTCAGTTTAGGTGCAATGGACTTCAGAGCTTTTAAACTACCTGCCATTACCAAAGTTTCATTACCTTCCAACTCCATATCCATTGACGGATTAGTTGTCACCTCATCACGCTTTTTCAGCAGCAACATGTGAAAAAATTCAGAGTCTTCAGAGGAAACATCGCGCAATTTTTTACCTTTTAAATACTCACCAATACTGATTTCCACACAAAACCAGTTATGCCCAAGCGACATGTATTCATTCACCATGGGGTAATTCAGTGACTGCGCTACACGAATGCCCATTTCCTCTTCCGGATGAATAATGCGGCTTACGCCCAGTTTGGAGAGAATCTGATGGTGTGACTTAGACGTGGCTTTGGCCCAAATTTCTTTTACACCAATGCTTTTCAGGTGCAAAACACAGAGTAAGCTGGCTTGAAGATCTTCGCCAATAGCCACTAAGACGACTTCGCAATTGGCTAAATCGAGCTCTTGTAGTGCTTTTTCATCGGTCACATCGGCTATGGCCGAATGCGTCAGCACTTCCGCCATGGCTTCAACAGCTTTTTCATCTGAGTCGACACCAATGACGTGGTGTCCAAGGTCTAAAAGCTCCATTGAAGTCCGGGCGCCGAAACGCCCTAAACCAATAACGCCAAATTCAGCCATAGTTCTACTCCTATTGCGCTTTCGCTGGTGCCAAAAATAGCGCATTCATTAATAAGGTATTCAAGCCATCCATGTATGCGCGATAGGTTGGCTCCTGGGTAAAGCTAATCACCATACCTTTTCCGCTGGGTTGCCATATTAGCAACGGCTTATAAGGTAGCTGCTTAGCAATATCATCCCATAAGAAACCGCTTGCCAACATAGTGTCTGCGTCGGCAAACCAGGCAATGTTGCGACCATGGTTAATGTCGATAGGGGTCAGCACGTCGTTGCCATTATAAATGCTAACAACCTGCGGTTTTACACCAGCACTTAACCAATGGTCTGTATCGACTTGCGCATTTAACAACGCCCCCGGCACCCAGTCTGGATCAGCGCCGTGCGGTTTTATTTCCGTTAAGAATTGTTCGCGGCTTTCAATTACCTTGCCGTCAATTTTCAGCTCTTCCGCTGGCTTTTCCACACCTTCTTCCGGCACTTTGCGCTCCAGTTTGGTATTTAACAGCCCTGCGTCAACCGCCCAGGCCGATGCACCACCTAAGGTCAATAGTACACCGCCGTCTGACACCCACTGCTTCAGTTTTTCAATAGTGCCATCGGTAAACACGCCGTCATACCCGCCTTCCGGTAAAATCAGTACATCTAAGCCGTCCAGGTCATTCTGAATAAGCTGCATAGTGCGAATGGCCGTAACTGGATAGCCCATTTGACGTTCAATCACAAAGCGGGTGTGGCCAGCGCTATACGCACTCACCGGTTCGTCCCAGGCAATGGCAATGTTCGGCGCTTCTAACTGACTGACATTATGAGAGCCAAAGTTTGGACCTTCAGTCATCCAGCTCGTATCCACACCTTCCACTGTCGCGCCGGACTCTTCCGCCAATTTTTTCAGGGTTTGTGGCAGAGTCTGACTGTTGTCTGCAACCGTAAGAATCAGTGAACCACTTGGGAACTGGCCCGCTTTTTCATGAGTAAATGCTAATTCACTTTGGCGTACACTCAGGCCTTTGCGAAGCGCAGAGGTTAAGAAGCGCCCCGCGTTCATGTCCCCCCAGCGCACTAAAAAGGCAACGTCTGCATCCGGGTTAATCACTTTACCCGGTGTAATGCGACCTTCTTCAACCATAGCGGTTCTCACGTCAGGCAAGTCGTCACAGCTGTGGCTGTCCACGTTAAACATCAATGGCAACGACCAGCCAGTTACGTCATAAATTTGGTCTGGCAGGTTGTTCTTACGGCGTTGCTCCTGCTCTTTTAAGAAGTCGTCCGCCATGTCGACTTGTTCGTCCATCAGTGTGCGAATAAGACGATGCGACGGTTGTGCCATATCAACGATACAAGCCCCCGGTTGGTAGTCAACGTCGCAAACTTCAAAGGCCTGCTCAGCCTGCTTCACTTCGACCCCCTGTTCAACCAGCAAAGACGCTAGTTTACGTGCGCCAGCCGGGTCATCTGTTGCCGGTAAAATCAACGATCGAACATCGCCGTCTTCACCCGCTTCAACAGCGGACTTACGATAATTCCAGAATTTCTGTAGTAACGCTTCACGACGTTCTGACACTGTTTGAATGGTCGAAATAGACGCAATAAAGTGCTGCTGAACCCCGTCGGCATAGGTCAGTACGTCACCGTCTTTACGGTTAAACAAATGCCCGCGAGCCGACGCCATTTCGTACGTCATTGCCACCGAACCATAATAGAGCGGCCAGCTGGCACCGTAGCCCGGGTAAAACGCATCGAAAATTTCGCGCGTGAAGTAGTCGAACCCCTTTTTGTCGAACCACTGGCCGTTATTTTTGCCTATCCAGTTCAGACTTTCGCGCTGAGACTCTGTAATTAACGGGTTATAAGGACGGGCTTCCGGCGTAAAGTAGTAGGTCGAATCACCGCCCATTTCATGCAGGTCTACAAACACCAACGGGTAGTATTTCAGCAAGGCATCAATTTGACCGCTAATTTCTGGTTGCGTCAGAGCAATCCAGTCTCGGTTCATATCGAATAAATAATGGTTTGTGCGCCCGTTTGGCCAGGGCTCGTTATGTTCCGCACTGCGGCGATCACCCGAATGTTCCATGCCAACACTCATGTAGTAGCGGTCAACAAAACGTGCTCGTCCGTCCGGATTTTGCAGTGGGTCAATAAAGACCATGGTGTTGTCTAACCAGCGCTGCGTTTGCTCGCGTTGGTCATGCAACAAATGATACGCCGTCATCATAGAGGCTTCCGGCGACGAAATTTCATTGCCATGAACACCATACGACAGCCAAATACTACCCGGCAGTTCGTTAATTAGCTTTTCTGCTTCACTTCGGCTGGTCTTGCGCGGATCCGCGAGTGACTGCATACCCTGCATAAAGCCGTCAAAGTCGGCAATATTTTCTTCGCTGGAAATAATCGCATAATACAATGTGCGACCTTCCCAGCTTTCGCCGTACTCCAAAAGCTTCACCTGCTTAGGGTACGCCGCTTTCAGCGCCTCAAAATAGCGACTCATATCCGCCGGGCTGGTTATTTTGGTGCCGAGTGGATACCCAAGCACCTGCTCTACCGTCACTTCAGAATCGGCATAGTTAGCTTCAGGTAGTAGTGAGCTTTCTCCAGCCAGTTGCTGAGCTTGTGAGGGAAAAACAAACCAAGAAGCGGCTACAAGAGCCGCAATTTTGAGACTGCGCATGGTCATTCCTGTTGTTCAATACACTTTTTAATAGTGTTTAGGGTTTCTTTTTATGTTCCCCTAATGTAAAAGCTTGAACAAGGGAAGTGAAGCTCAATTTAGGCGCTATGAATAAAAAGACTCAATTAACCACGCTGCTGGCGGCTATAGCCACAATGTTAGTGTTGGCCGGATGCCAAATAACACCTAATAACGTAAAACGCGTGATCAATTCCGGCGTGCTTAGCGGTAACGACCCAACCGCCGTAGTGGAATCTATGGCACGTGAACGTTTGCAAAGCTACCGCAACAACCCACAACTGCTTATTACCGACATTGAGGACTTACGCGAGGCTTTGAGCAACCTGCGTGCCGTTGCTGAGGCCATATGGGGTGACGAGGAAGACACGGTTCCCAGCGCGAAAAAGTACGTTAAATACAGCGATAACTTTCATGCTAAAGCTGTGGTCGACTTTGAGCAGGGGTTACTCACTGTTGCGACTCTACATGACAGCGCCACCAAAACTCAGACCCGACAAAAGCTGCAAGCGGCAATCGTGCGTACATTACTAACACCGTCAGATTTAACAGCAGTCGATATATTTACGGCCAAAGAGTCACAGGCCTCGGGCAAACCATTTTTAAGCGGGCAAGTCGTCGACCATGATGGTGTCGTGGTTGAATACCAATGGCGAGCGAATCGTTTTGCGGAATATTTAGTAAAGAATAAGCTTCGGGTTCGTCAGGCCAAGGAGACAGATGTTTACGAGGTAACAATCCCACTTGTCGACGAGCATAAGTCACTACGCAAGCACCAATATTCAGACTACGTTATAGCCGCTGCTAACCGGTATAACATTGAGCCTGAACTGATTTACGCCATTATTGAAACGGAAAGCAGTTTTAACCCTTATGCGGTAAGTCATGCAAATGCCTATGGTTTAATGCAAGTTGTCCCCTCTACCGCCGGTCGTGACGTGTTCGAGCGTATTCGAAAAATACCAGGACAGCCCACTTCTCAACAACTGTTTGATCCTGCACAAAATATCGACATTGGCAGCGCGTACCTGCATATATTAAAAACTCAGTATTTAAAGGGTGTTTCAGACCCGAGTAGCCGAGAGTATGCTATTGTTTCAGCCTACAACGGCGGCGCCGGTAATGTATTAAAAACATTTTCCAGCAACCGCAACCAAGCTTTACAAATAATAAACCGAAGCCAGCCCGGGCTTGTGTACCGGGACTTAACATCGAAACACCCGTTGGCAGAAAGTCGTCGTTATTTAGAAAAAGTAATGTACTTTAAGCAGGGCTACTGATTACCCCTAAACATGCATATTTAATCGGAAAAGAAGTAATGACCCGAGAGCTATTCATTAAGATACTTTGGCGATCACTTGCTGCATTTTTTGTTTTGCTGGGGTTAATTGGAATCGCGTTGCCGGTTATGCCGACTGTTCCGTTTCTCATTGCTGCGCTGTGGGCGGCAAGTAAAGGCTGGCCAAGACTCGAGTCATGGTTAATCAACCACCCTAAGTACGGCCCGGATATTCAGGTATGGCGGGAGTATCGCGTCATTAAACGACGCTCTAAAGTCTATGCCCTAATCATGATGGCTTGTGGTTATATAGTCCTGTGGCTATTTATTCCTCAAGTCGCAAGTTGGCTAAAAGTAACCGTAGGGCTCATTTTACTTACCGTCGGAAGTTGGTTAGCTAGTCGCCCAGAGTCCCCACCTAAAACAAAAACTAATTCTCCTTAAATTAATAAAAGGAATAACTTTGATCTAAGTCACCTGCTTCGGAACTGTATAAGTGGCGCAGTGTTAAGATACACAGAGGTTAGTCTGAATTTGAGGTTCATATGTCAGTTATTAAGTGGGACAAAAAATTAATTGCTAAATACAATATTAATGGCCCCAGATACACATCGTATCCAACGGCATTAATGTTGTCTGAACAGTTTTCTCAAGATCGCATTGCCAATGCACTGAAAACCGCCGGCGATGAGCTGTGCTTATACCTGCACTTACCTTTTTGCCATAAACTCTGCTATTACTGCGGCTGCAACAAGGTCATTACCCGCCATCAGCATAAAGCGGACAAATATTTAGACTACCTCGCACAAGAGATGGCGATGTATCAGCCATTAGTTAAAGACAAGAAAATTCGTCAAATTCACTTGGGTGGGGGAACGCCCACCTTTTTGACCGAAGAACAGCTGACACGACTGATGGACTTGGTTCATCAGCACTTTACCTTTGCCGAAAACCCAGAGGTGAGCATTGAGATAGACCCGCGCAGCTGCAGCGATGAAAAACTACGTCACTTGCGCGAACTCGGCTTTAACCGTGTTAGTTATGGCGTACAAGATTTTGATAGAAAAGTACAAATTGCCATTAACCGCGTGCAGGATGTCGACTTTATTGCACATCAGTTAAAACTCAGCAAAGAGCTGGGCTTTGACTCAATTAACCTCGACTTAATTTATGGCCTGCCGTACCAGCGTCCGGAAACCTTTAAGAAGTCGATAGAGCAAGTCATTGAAATGGATCCCGATCGCATTTCCGTATTCAGCTACGCGCATTTACCACAGCGCTTCGCCGGGCAGAAGAAAATACCGGAAGAGTCCATTCCACAGCCGTCAGTTAAGTTGAGCTTGCTCGAACAAGCCATTACTCAGCTCAACGACGCCGGCTATCAGTTTATTGGCATGGACCACTTTGCGAAAAAAGGCGACGGCTTAGCCATTGCCCAACGCGAAGGTCGCTTACAGCGTAACTTCCAGGGTTACACCACAGACGGTCAGGACGCATTACTAGGCTTAGGCGTGTCCTCTATTAGCCAGGTTAACGGTGTGCTATGGCAGCATGAAAAAGAGCTGCCGGCTTACTACAAAATGATAGATAGCGGACAAAAGCCCATTGTTAAAGGCATGGCATTAACCGACGAAGACAAAGTGCGTGCAGCACTTATTTCACAAGTCATCTGCCACTTTGAGCTCGATATAGAAGCCTTTAAAGCCGAGTGGAATATCGACGATTTCTGGGCACACTTTGCTGAAGCCATACCGTTGCTAAAACCCTTTATTGAAGACGGCTTAGTCGACGTGTCCGACAAAAAACTCCGCGTCACAGAATTAGGCCGCCTCTGGGTCCGCAGCATTTGCGCCTGTTTCGACGAATATCTGGACCACGGCCAGAATAGGTACTCCAAAGTGGTTTAGCGGACAGCAGGGAAACGCTCTCTCCGGGCCGGGTATCTGTTACCAGAGAGACGCCGTTAACCCATCCGTGGGGGGCTTGCGTGGCGCCATCCTTGGCGCCACACACTCTCTGATAACAGATACCCAACCCGTCGACGCTTTTTCCCCTCCTAAATATTGAAGGTTGCTTCGTTCAGCCACAAGTGCAGCAATATACTGGCTATGTAGCCTAGTGCAATAACGGGTGTCCATTTTAGGTGTGAGGCAAAGGTGTAGTAGCCGCGCGCCTGACCCATTAAGGCAACACCGGCGGCGGAACCAATGGAGAGCAAGCTACCACCGGTACCTGCAGTTAGAGTAATGAGCAGCCACTGCCCGTGTGACATGTCGGGTTCCATAGAAAGCACAGCGAACATAACAGGAATATTATCGATAACCGCTGACACTACCCCCAAAATACTGTTTGCCAGGGTGGCGCTCATTCCGCCATATAATGATTCAGACAACAAGCTTAAGTAGCCCATAAAACCTAAACCGCCAACGCAAAGCACAATGCCGTAGAAGAACAGCAAGGTATCCCACTCGGCTCGAGAGACACGACTGAATACGTCAAAAGGTACTACCCCACCTAGTTGCTCCAGGCGCTTTTGGTCGCCTTCTCGCTCCGCCATAGCACGTTTACGCGCTAGTGAGCCTGGTAAGGTCATACGCAGGAAGTAGCCGAAGAACTGTAAGTAGCCCAGACCCATCATCATGCCCAATACCGGTGGCAAATGCAGCCAAATATGGCAGATAACGGCGGTTGCTACGGTCAGTAAAAATAATGAAGTAATACGCAGTGCGCCACGCTTCAACTCAACTTCTGTATGCAGTGTGCTGGGTTTCTTGTTTTCAATAAAGAAACTCATCACAAGCGCTGGTATTAAGTAGTTAGCCACTGACGGCAGGAACAGCCTCAAGAACTCGGTAAAAGTAACCTGTCCGGCTTGCCAAACCATAAGCGTGGTAATGTCACCAAAGGGACTGAACGCGCCACCTGCGTTGGCGGCAATGACAATACTGACACAACATAAAGCGACGAATTTTTTGTCGTCTTGCGCCACTTTCATAACCACGGCACACATCAATAATGCGGTTGTCAGGTTGTCGGCAACGGGCGAAATAAAGAAGGCTAAAATGCCCGTTATCCAAAACAATTTGCGGTAGCTGAAGCCTTTTTTCAAAAGCCAGGCACGCAAGGCGTCGAATAGGCGCCGCTCTTCCATCGCATTGATATAAGTCATCGCCACTAGCAAGAAGAGCATCAGCTCAGCGAATTCCAGCAGGTTATGGCGAAACGCCGACTCGGCTAAAGCAGCATGCTCGCCTGTATAAACAACACCAATGAGAATCCAGATAAGACCGGCGGCGACCAGCACCGGCTTGGATTTTCTCATGTGAAGTTTTTCTTCGCCCATTACCAGAATGTATGCGAGAGCGAAAATAATCAGGGCGGCGTAGCCAACGGTGGAGGAGGTTAAATCGATACGGTCAGCAGAGGGCTCTGCTGCCAGTACTGATACCGAAAATAACAGGGAAATGACGGTAAGCAGTAATTTTGTCATGGCGCTTATTGAGCGCAAGCTATGCCGGACTACATAACTTGCACCAACTCTCCTTGTCGGTTAATGGTTAAAAAGTGTTTGATCATGCCAGTCTGAACTTGAAATGCGAACGGAGAATACCACAAAACCACTTTTTTACAGCATTAAAAAAGTGGAAGTTAAATTTTCTCTTTGTAGGTAGATATGTCAAGTTACCTACCTTATGTCACTGGCTATTACGTGAGTTGGTAAACTTGCTCTGTCACCGGGTTATCTTCGGGCTTCTCGCCATTGACGATACCTTCGTCGGCCTCTAACTGCTCAATGCTAAAACGCTGACCAAAACCGGATTCCACTTCGCCTTCACTGACAGAAAACGGTGGTCCTTCCCGATAACCGGCAGGATACTGCAACGTTATCAATAGCCCCTGAGCGCGTTCAGGCAACTGCTCGCTTAACTGCTTCACATAGCGGGTACGCATTTCCGGCGGTAACGCCACCATGGCAGCGCGGTCATACCAAGCGTCAACGTCAGTCATGTCGGCTCCGGTTAGCTCAAAAAAGTCTCCCACCCAAATGACCAGTTCATCCAGTGCGTACTCCTTAAACTTACCTTTTTGCGTCACTGTCGGCGTTAACTCGTTGTCACTGAAAAACTGCTGTACCGCAATATCGCTCAGCTCTATACCGAACACCCGGTAACCGTTGTCTAATAACCACAGCATATCGTTTGATTTACCGCACAGCGGCACAAATACCGTCGCACCCGGCCTGGCGACTTTCTTAAAATAGCGCCGCAGCATCTCGTGAGCTTCCGGGCGGTGAAAGCCAATTTGCTGATTTTCCCATCGTTCATGCCAAAAGCTGGCTTCCATGGTGACTCCTTAAATCAAAAACGATTACTACCAATAAAAAAGCACCCACGAAGGGTGCCTTTAAATACATTAAAAATCCAGTAGTACTGAGCCCTACTGTAACAGCGGCGACCCGGTACTGACAAAATCAAAACCTTTAATGTCCGCTTCTTATTCTAAGGCTCAACGCTCAAAATCAGCTACTGCTAACCCTCAGCTAAGATAAGCGAACCAAATTTACCAATTATTGTTTCAAGACCCACTGTTGCTATATCATTGAACTGTTAGTAACAGAACGCTGGTTATTTATGCTGAGCAATGCGTCAATTATCAATGTCTTTCGAATATCTCTTGCGATTATTGTGGTTGCCGCCAGCGCATCCTCTTTATCTGCTTTCTGTCTGCTAGAAAGTTCAGCGAAAGATACCAAGCTTATTAATACTACTACCGCCATACGCACTAACACCCATAAGTTCACCACCGAGTTTATAAGTAACCAAAAAGAACAAGCTCAAGCGACCGCAGAAAAGATTCAACGGCTTTGGGGGAGTCCCGCTCTGAGATCTCTTACATTAGAGGCCGATGCAGAGATTAAGAATTACGCAGCTCGTATAAATCGGGAATGGCAAAGCATTGTTGAGGAAGTTCAAAACAGAGGTTTTACTCAACTATCTAGTAGCGACCTACAACGAATTGACTCATACGTCGACGACCTAAACGAGCTTATAAAGGTTCTGCAGGCTCAGACAGAACAAAGAATACTCACTGTGCGCATTGCTTTAGTGCTGGCGTCGCTTGTTATTGCCCTGGTGGTCTTTTTTCTATTAACCGTACTGAAGCGCAAAATTGATGAGCCGCTCACGCACTTAATGTCTGTTTCTAAGCAGTTAGGTCGCGGTGACTTTACCGCCAAATCTAAGCTTAATAATAACGATGAAATTGGTCAGCTGGCACAAACGCTGAATGAAATGTCAGACACCGCCAGCTACTTTTACGGCGGTCTGGAACGCCGTGTCAAACAGCAGACCGAAGAACTTTCTCGTAAAAACAAAGTATTGTCGTTCTTGTATGACACCGCCCGCTCTATCATCGAATACGGTTACGATTACAGCAATTATCAGGAAGTTGTTGAAAGGCTTTACGAAGTGGGCGAAGTTGAAGACATTGAGCTGTGTCTGCTGACCGAAGAAGGTAACCGCCCGTTCTTGCAATTGCAGCCACGCCCAAATTCTCATGAGCCCTGTGAAGCTGGCGACTGCGCTACCTGTATAAAAGCCGGCCCGGGCGCGTCGGTTATTGAGGACAAAATGGTCTATCGCTTTGTGTTAAAACGGGAAGATCAAAACTACGGCGTATTAATAGTACGCTGTGACCCAACAGAACCACTGGCGACTTGGCAGCAACAGCTTATGAGCTCAACCGCCGACCAACTGGCCTTGTCGCAAAGTCTCAAGTCAGAAGAAGAGCAAGTGCGCCGTCTGGCACTGATGCACGAACGTACCGTTATTGCGCGTGAGCTCCATGACTCGCTAGCGCAGGCATTGTCGTACTTAAAAATTCAGGTAACACGGCTGCACAAAGCCATCGATAAAGACGACCGTGACACCATAGACGACGTAAGCAACGAACTGCGTGAAGGCCTGAACGCAGCCTACCGCCAGTTGCGTGAACTGCTGACTACCTTCCGCCTGAAAGTCGACGGCTCTGGCCTATACAACGCGCTGCAAACCACAGTGAAACAGTTCTCAGAACAAAGCGACATGGCCATTAACTTGGATTATCGCTTAAACAATATTCCACTAGCACCGCACGAAGAAATTCACCTGCTACAGATTATTCGTGAAGCCAGCCAAAACGCCATAAACCACAGCGAAGGCAGCGAAGTCAGCATTACCCTGTCGCAACCAAGCGGACAAGACGTTGAGCTAAGCATTCGCGACAACGGCATTGGCCTGCCTGAAAATGCCGAGAAAATTAACCACTACGGCCTGGCAATTATGCAAGAGCGCAGCCGCAACCTGGGCGGCGACATTCGTCTGAATCGATTGGAAGAAGGTGGCACCGAAGTGTTCTTTACCTTTACCCCGGATTATTTGTTGCAGTAAAGGGCTGCTTTAAAATCACCAACCAAGTGACGGAACCACTGTACTTTACAAAAGTCCAAATGAGTTCCAGCTTTCTCTCGCAAGGTAATTAAAAAGGAATTTATCGTGCTAAAAAGGAACCGTTACATTGTTGTCGCTTTATTATGCATTCTCATCCCTCTACTAGAAACTTTAGGAGAAGGCACTCTTTGGGGGTTACATTACGAATCGCCCAGAGCAATGGATACACTCGGCGATATCGTTCGCTTAGTTAAATTATTGAGCGTCGTTGCTGGCCTTTATTTGCTGGTTAAAAATCGCTCTATAATTGCTGAGGCTTTCCATTCAAAAGTATTAAAAATCACATTCTTCAGTGTTTTTTATTTACTTTCATGGGTTCAAATTCCTACGCTCCTATTGGGGAATTTATTCTTTGGAATAATGGCTCCGAAGGATTACATCCACTATGAACAGAGCGCGGGTCAAGATTCATTTTACGTATACACCGCTGACCCCGGTGCTATGGGGACGGCTTATCACCACGTGTATTTAAAATGCCCACTCCCCTTTAACCGATACGAATTAATCAAGGTAGGAAAAACACGTTGGCTTAAAGTTTTTGATATAAAGCGAGGCGACAACAGCGTAGCTTTGATCTCGAAAGGTACCACTGATGGGTCTCATAAGGTTTATCGCTTATCGATGGAGAATGTAAGTTGCGGGGAATAATGTCAGATAAGGTTTTCCAATGACAAACAGTATTGAGATTTACCAAGCTAATGACGGCAAACTCGGGCGAGGTTCAGCGTGTGCAAAACTTGTACGCACTGCTGAGCGGTGAAACCATCTGGCTAACGCAAGATCGAATGGCGGTAGTTTTTGGGTTAGCGTTCCCGCTATACCCAAGCATTTAAAGAATATTTTTGAGAGTGGCGAACTAAAGCCAGAAGTGGTTATTTCCATTTTGGAAACAACCACTGAACCCCTTACCAGTAAAAGGCAAGTTACAAGCGTTGAGCGACTTTGCTCTTTCAAACAGCGAGTGGACTCGCTTTGTTGAGACTTATGTCGATAAACCAAGCGATGGCATTAGCGACGGTAGAGCATTTTATTTTGCTAAAACCTCTCAAGCACTAAAAAATGACACGGTTCCAAATTAAACACCTTGCTTTATTTTCGAATATTGCGAATAATAAAGATAATTAAAAAGAGGGTACTGCCATGAAAGACTATCAACATAACTTGCCAACAGAATCAGATTCGGCGCTTGCCAAGCTATGCGGACAAGAATTGGCAGCTGTCTTGGAAACAAAAGGTTCAGCTCAGTCGCTGACCATCAATTCGTCCAGCGGCGAAGCTAAGCAAATCGAAATTCCGGTATCGGCATTACGGTTAATGGTCGATGTGTTAACTGAGTTAGGTGAAGGGAATGCCGTCAAGCTAATGCCTATTCACATGGAGCTGACAACCCAAGAAGCTGCTGACTTACTCAATATATCTCGACCCACCTTGATAAAGCTTCTCGATGAGCAAGCAATTCCGTATCATCGAGTCGGTAATCGACGAAAGGTTAAATTCACTGATATTCGTGCGTATCAGGATAAGCTGCGAGAAGAGCGCCTTAAAAGCCTTGATGAGCTGTCTCAACTTGATCAAGAGTTGAGGCTGGGTTACGAATGAGTTCAAATTACACCGTAATATTTGATGCAAATGAAGAGGCTTTCGTAACCCCAAAATGCGTCCTAGACTGATGGTACAAGTCATTAGTTTAAAACGCATTTATGGGACAAGTTTCAGGCATCCGTTTTGCGCTGACAGGCGCCACACTTATTGCCATAAGCTTTGGGCTGGCTCGTTTCGCCTTTGGTTTGTTTGTCCCGCAAATACGTGCTGACCTAGAAATTAGCGCTAACACAATTGGTGTTATCGCCGCACTCCCCCTTATCAGTTTCGTTTTTATCAGTTTAGTGGCTCCGTTAGTCACCAAGTATTTTGGTGCGCGTAACACGACAGTGCTATCTGCTTTGTTTGGTGTTTTCGGTCTGGCTTTAGTGAGTCAGTTAAGCTCGACAATGGTGGCGTTTATTAAAGTTGTCCTTATTTGCCTTCGCCATGGGCTTTATAGCCTCAGCTTATTGGACGTTTGGGCCGGACTTAGTCACCAATTTGGGCTCTCTGTCGTCTCAGCAAAGTGGTTGGTTATGGTTGGCCCTAGGTATTGCCTGTTTGGGTGGTGCTATTGTCAGTGACTTAGCCGACAGAAATAACCCGGCGATAACCCACGCGTTAATGCTAATGATGCTGACAACCAGTTTAACTCTATTAGCCGCCAGCCCAAGCCAGATCTATCTTGCTGTGTTTTCAGCATTGATTTTCGGCTTGGCTTACATGAGCCTAACCGGGTTGTACTTAATGACAGGCATTCGTTTATTACCCGGACGCCTTTCAATGGGACCAGTGTTGCCCTTTGTGGCCTGTGCTCTCGGTCAGGCAGCAGGGTCCCCCATTATTGGCTTATTAGTTGGTGAATTTGGCTACGCCGAAAGCTTTTCTATTTTTGCGGCAGTGGGCGTTTTTATTGCCCTTATATCGCCTTTCTACCCCGGCCATAATGAACATGAGGGTGAAGTTCCTGAAGAAGAGACAGGTCTCCAGGCAGCGTACGATAATCAGCTGCAAGATGAAGAAGGCGAACCTTTAGAAAATGCGAGTACTGAACAGTGATAGTGCCAGCTGTCTTACCATAGTAAAAGAAAGTCTTGTACTATTTGGGAGCTTTCAGATAAGTCTTCCAATGCTCTCGCTTATACTCAGGGGACATCTCGAAAAATAAGTTCAAAAGACTAATATACCCTGCTCCAAAGATGACCAAAATAGACAATTAGAATTGTTTGCAGTGAATTTTCACGCGACCTATGCCAAACTAGCAACAGTTTGTTATTTAGGGAGAAAATAATGACAACCGAAGCCGCGAGTATCATGCTGGTGGACGACCACCCACTGTTACGGAAGGGCCTTAAACAACTGATTGCGATGGAAGACGACATGAAAGTTGTCGCTGAGGCAAGCAGTGGCCTCGATGCATTGAAGCTCGCCGAAGAATATGACCCTGACTTGATTGTTCTCGATTTAAACATGCAAGGTATGGATGGTATTCAAACGCTCAAAAGGCTACGTGACAAAGGCGTTAGTTCTCGTATTATTATACTGACGGTTAGCGACGCGGACGATGATGTAGTAGCGGCTATAACAAATGGCGCCGACGGCTACCTGTTAAAAGATATGGAGCCAGAGCTCTTACTTGAACAAATACACCGAGCGGTAACGGGGAAGATGGTACTAAGCGAGGCCATTACTGAAATTTTAGCCACCGCTTTACGACAGCCAAAATCAGTAAACTCGCCGCTAAGCTCGTTGACTAATCGCGAATACGAAATTTTAAGCCTGATTGCTCAAGGCATGAGCAACAAGATGATAGCTCGGGAGTTGGATATTTCAGACGGTACAGTGAAGGTACACGTTAAGCACTTACTGAAAAAACTCGGGCTGCGCTCTCGTGTCGAAGCAGCAGTTTGGATGGTTAACCAACAAGACCAATAAGAAAAAGTAATACCCTGATTCCCCCAGCCATAGATTTTGATTCATATCAAATTGAGCGCCCGTGAAATTTGCTAACCTTTGCCGCCAATTTGGTCATACAGGTGTTTTATGTCTGCGTCAGCCGCTAATTTCCGCCCTGAACTGCTTTGCCCTGCCGGTAGCCCCGAAGCTATGCGTATGGCCTTTGCCTATGGTGCGGATGCCGTTTATGCCGGCGAGCCACGCTACAGCCTGCGTGTGCGAAACAACTCTTTCACGCTGGACAATTTAGGCGACTGCATTGAAGAAGCCCACGAACGGGGTAAGCGTTTCTATGTGGTCGTAAACATTGCTCCGCACAATACAAAATTAACGCGCTTTGTCGAACACATGCGCACTATTGTCGACATGCAGCCCGATGCGTTAATTGTATCGGACCCCGGTGTGGTGATGTTGCTGCAGGAGCACTTCCCCGAGCAGCCGCTGCACTTGTCCGTTCAGGCCAACACCATTAACTGGGCGGCGCTGAAGTTCTGGCAAAAGCAAGGCATTGAGCGGGTCATTCTGTCACGCGAACTGGGTTTAAAAGAAATTGCCGAAATGCGCCAGCAGGTGCCCGACATTGAAGTCGAAGTGTTCGTACACGGCGCTCTTTGTATGGCGTATTCCGGCCGCTGTCTGCTATCGGGCTACATGAATAAGCGCGACCCGAACCAAGGCGCCTGCACCAATGCCTGTCGCTGGGGCTATGAAGTGCACGAAGCCAAAGAAAATGCCGTCGGGCAGTACGACCCGGTGCTACTTGGTGATCCGAAACGTCCGCAGGACTTAATGTTGCTTGATGAAGACCAACACGGCTCTTACATCATGAATTCAAAGGACTTGCGCGCCGTTGAATACGTTAATGATTTGGTGCAAATGGGTGTGCATTCGCTGAAAATCGAAGGTCGAACTAAGTCCGACTATTACATTGCCCGCACCGCCCAGGTATACCGTCAAGCCATTGATGATGCGGTTGCCGGTAAGCCCTTTGACCCAACGTTGCTGAACGACTTAGAAGGTATGGCCAATCGCGGTTTTACCGCTGGTTTTTTGCAACGCCATACACCGCACGACTTACAAAACTACGAACGCTCACATAGCGAAGGGCAACACTTATTAGTTGGTCAGCTTTGTGATGCGCACGGTGACGGTCGTTACCAAGTGTCCGTAAAAAATGGTTTTGCCATTGGCGACGAACTTCTGTTGATGACACCGAACGGTAATCATCGCTTTCAACTGGCGGATATGACCTCAACACGAGACGAAGCCATGATTCGCGCGCCCGGTTCTGGTTATACCGTGGTGTTAAACACCCCAGTCACCATTGATGAAAAAGACATCCCCTACTGTTTCTTGGTCAAAGAAAACCTTGCGAGGAAGGCGGCATGATCAAAATAAACGACGGTTGCATTAACTGCGATATGTGTGAGCCCGAATGCCCTACAGAAGCCATTGCGATGGGCGACGACATTTACGAAATAAATCAGTACAAGTGTGTTGAATGCGAGGGGTATTACGACACGCCTAACTGTTATGCGGTTTGCCCGGTAGAGGCAGTCGATATTTTATAAGCAAAGGGGTACGTCCCCCCTCTCTTTAGAGGTACATAAATCAATTGGAGGGTTTTGTATAGTGAGCCAGGTCAATAATACAGTCGATGAGATGACTATGCGTACTCCAATTCAATGTAATCAATGCAGCATGCAATCTATTTGTGTACCTGCGGGGCTTATTCCCAGCGATGTCGAAATTCTCGATAAAAGCAGCCGCGAGCCGCACTTATACAATAAACGCAGTGTGGTGTTTAGCGAAGGCGAAGCGCTGAACTCCGTTTTTGCGATAAAGAGCGGCTCGGTGAAGTGCTACACCATAGACAGCAATGGCAAGCAGCAAATTACCAGCTTCCACATGGTGGGCGACATTGTCGGGCTTGAGTCTCTTGCCAATGGCAACGCCAGCACTTATTGCGAAACACTGGAAACCTCCATGCTTTGCGAAATTAAGCTGGGCAAGCTGTTTGCACAAGAGTTGCCTAAAGTGGAAGGTAACCTAATGCGCCTAATGAGCCGGCGCCTGGGTAATAACAGCAAGCATTACTTAAACATTGTGAACACCAGCGCCGAGCAAAAAGTGGTGTCGTTTTTACTTTCAATAAGCACGCACATGCAGCAACATGGTCTGTCTCGCAGTGAATTCCGACTGCCCATGACACGTACCGACATTGCCAACTATCTGGGTTTGGCAGTTGAAACGGTCAGCCGTATATTTACTGCATTGAAAGAGCAAGAGCTCATTCAAACCAAACAGTCCATTTTAACAATTAATGATTTAAGCGCATTGGAGCGTCGCGTCGCTTAAGCGCTAAGCAGGAGGTTACATGTCATCCGCTGGGTTTAACTGGTCCGATCCACTCAACTGGCAAAACGCACTCATTGATGAAGAGAAAATGATTCAGGAAAGTGCGCATCAGTACGCGCAAGAAAAGCTAATGCCGCGTGTACTGGAAGCCAACCGAAACGAAAATTTTGATCGCGACATAATGAGCGAGCTGGGTGAGATGGGTCTTTTGGGCTCGACGTTACCGGAAGAATACGGCGGCAGCGGTGTAAACCACGTTAGCTACGGCCTTATTGCCCGCGAAATTGAGCGCGTTGACAGCGGCTACCGCAGTGCCATGAGTGTGCAGTCTTCCCTAGTCATGCACCCTATTTATACCTTTGGTACTGAAGCACAACGTAAAAAGTATTTGCCGAAGCTAGCCAGCGGCGAATGGGTCGGCTGCTTTGGTCTGACCGAGCCTGACTCGGGCTCTGACCCTGCCAGTATGCGTACGGTCGCGAAGCGCACTGACAACGGTTATGTGCTGTCCGGCTCGAAAATGTGGATAACCAACTCGCCTATCGCAGACGTATTTGTGGTGTGGGCAAAGCTGGACGGAGACATTCGCGGTTTTGTGCTGGAAAAAGGCATGAAAGGTCTGAGCGCTCCTAAAATTGACGGAAAATTCTCATTACGTGCGTCTATCACCGGCGAAATTGTTATGGATGGTGTTGAAGTCTCTGAAGACCATATTTTCCCGGAAGTGAAAGGCTTGAAAGGTCCGTTTAGCTGTCTCAACAAAGCGCGTTACGGCATTGCCTGGGGTTCGCTGGGTGCCGCGGAGTTCTGCTGGCACGCTGCACGTCAATACACGTTAGAACGCAGTCAATTTGGCCGCCCACTGGCAGCAAACCAGTTAATACAGAAAAAACTGGCGGACATGCAAACGGAAATTAGCTTAGGTCTATTGGGCTGTCTGCAAGCCGGCCGTGAGCTCGATAACGGCACCTTAAACCCAACTGCCATTTCACTGATTAAGCGCAACAGCTGTGGTAAAGCACTGGATATTGCTCGCCAGTCTCGCGATATGCACGGCGGTAACGGTATTGCCGACGAGTATCATGTTATTCGTCATGTCATGAACTTAGAGGCTGTAAATACCTACGAAGGTACCCACGACATTCACGCATTAATTCTCGGTCGGGCTCAAACCGACATCCCTGCATTTTAAAAACGCATCCCCAGTAATTAGCCTGGGGCTGTAAGTTCCTATAAAAGTTAGTGAATGCCTTTGCCGTTTAAGTGGCTTTTGTACGCCATATCGCTTTTCATAATATGGTTCATTAGCCACGCTTTCACAAAGTCCAACAGCTCATCAATCACGTCTTCATGGTTATCGACGCGGTGTTTAAAGCGCATAACATCTTGCACCAGCTCCTTGTGCTTCACTTTGTGGTTTTCTAAATCCGGATAGCCGTTTCGCTCCATGAGCAGCTCTTCGTAATTAAAGTGCGTGGCCGTGTAGTTGATTAACGAGTCCACCAAGCGTTGCAGGGCGTGTTGGTCGCCGTCACGCAACTTCAGTCGATACAGCTCGTTAGCAATATAAATTAGGCGCTGATGCTGACGGTTAATTTCTTCAATGCCCACGTCGAGCTTAGACGACCATTCGATGAGCACATCCTGCTCTTGCAGACGTTTTTCAATAACTGCATTTTCAATGTAGTAACGGTCACCCAGCGACTTAATTTCGCCGCCCAGGGTGGTTAATTGCGCGGAGCTTTCCAACGCCTCCTGAGAGCGCTCATCTATCACTTTCGCGCTTTCTGACAGCGAGTTAACGTTTTCCTGAATGTTCATGGTGACGGCGGACTGCTCTTCGGCCGCAGAAGCAATTTGCGTATTCAGATCGTTAATCACACCCACGTTTTCGACAATGTCGGTCAGTGACATCGACGCTTTATTCGCGTGCTCAACGTTCTCGCCAGCCAGCGCTTTGTTCCGCTCCATGGTATGAACGGCGTTCTCGGTGTTACTTTCCAAACGCCCAATAACGCTCTGAATTTCACCCGTCGATGCCTGCACGCGCTGCGCCAGTTGGCGAACTTCATCAGCAACCACTGCAAAGCCTCTGCCCGACTCGCCGGCACGCGCCGCCTCAATAGCTGCGTTCAGTGCTAACAAGTTGGTCTGGTCGGCAATATCGTTAATAGTCAGAAGAATTTTCGAAATGGCCTGGCTGTCTTCCGATAAGGTTTTTATGACCTGTTGAGACTCAGACACTTCCTGCTCAAGCCGCTGAATAGCCTCGACCATAGTATTGACCACCTGCTGACCGTTTTGCGCAGAGGTCATGGTATTGTCGGCCTCGGTGGCAGCTCGTTGTGTCGACTCGGACACTTCGCTAATGGCGGCAGTCATTTGCTCTACCGCTGCCGCCGCGCTTTGCATTTGCGCCGCCTGTTCTTTCGCTCGCTCCGCTAGGGCTTTTATCGCCTGGTAGTTGCCGTCACCCAGGTGATCCATACCGTCGCTGGACTTACGAATAGCATCAACCGAGTAGCTGGTTTCTATGGCAACGGAATTCAGATAGTCGGTAATTTTAGACAGCTCATCTTTACCCTCGGCAACGCCCAGGCTGTTCAAATCACCGTTGGCTAATTGTTTGGCCATGTTGATGTTAGCCGCTATGGCCCGGTAAATGCCTAAATACAAACTCGTAAACAGCAACAATTGCAGCAGCAACACAAGCGCCAGCAGAATAATATTTTTCCAGATAACGCTGTCCAGTTTCGCCAGGCGTGCGTCAAGGCGTTGCTTATACACCGGAATAACGGCATCGTAAAAACCCAGCAAGGTGCCTATGGCTGCCGACCCTTCACGGAAAAAGTCGTCAGCCGGCATGGTGCGCTGCGCTAAGAGCTCGGCGGCAGAGTCACTGAACATTGATAACTGCTGCTCAGCCGCCTTAGCATGACTCATTAAGGTCTCGTCGTTACTATTGTCGGTAAGCGCTTCAACCGCCTGAACGAATTGTTCCACTTCACTTGCAAGGACGTAGCTTAAGGTCATGACCTGCTGCTGCGAGGCAGTACCAGAAGTGTTCAACCACTGGGCTCCCAGGCCTCGTAACTGTCCGCTTAGCTCAACCAGCTGCGGTAATGACTCGGTGCTTAAACGCGCCAGTTGCAGACTGACCAAGTCGTCTTCCAATAACAGTTTGGCGTCAGTGCTGAGTTGTTTTAACGCTTGGTGCAGCTGTGCAATAAGCTGCGAATGTGAGTCAAACTTACCGGTAGATCCTTTCAACTGCTGCCAGCTGCGTTTAAACGCACTAACTCGGCTTTCAGATAGGCTTTCATAGCGGCTGGCTAAATCCGCTAACGTGTTTAAATGTTTATCAACGTGCTGTGCAGAACGCTGTATTTCTGTCGAAAAAGCACGGCGCTGCTCTGCCGTTCCAGTCATACCCCGGTGCTTGGCGACATGTTCGAACAAGCCTTTAAACTCAGGCCAGTACATCGCCACTTGCTGCTTTTCTTCCAGCGCATCGCTTTTATTAAGGGAGTCACTTACGGTCAGTGCGCTTAGTACAATAACCGGTAAAAATAACAGAAACCCAATAAGGCTGAACTTTTGGCGAAAGCTCAGCACATTAAACAACTTTTGAATCGGTCGCGTTAGCCTATCCAACCACTTCATAACCACTCCACTTCATGTGAATATATTGAGCGACAAACTCGCTATTGTGCCTAATCATCGGCATTAGTCACATGAAATATAGGGTTATAACTTAATAGGTAACGGTTAGTTGATCTCGGTCAAAAAAGTACGTCAGTTTAATAAATAACCGTACTTTCTAAGACCATTTCGGTCATGTCGTTAAAAGCGGTTTGACGTTCCAGCGCTGACAGACCTCGCCCGGTTTGCAGCTCGTCGGACACGGTCATTACAGCCAACGCCTGACGCTTATGAACCGCAGCAGCGGCATATAAGGCTGCCGCTTCCATATCTAAAGCTAAGGCCCCCATTGCTTCGGCTTTTTGGTTCAGTTTTTTATCCGGGTGATAAAAACTGTCGGTAGAGAACACATTACCCACGGCAATGCGCTGATGGTTTGCTTCGCATTGGTTAACAAAGCGACTAAGGAGGTTGTAGTCAGCAATAGGTGCAAAGTCGTAGTCACCAAAGGTATGGCGATTCATAGCAGAGTCAGTACAAGCGCCCTGAGCCACGACAATGTCACCAAGCGTTAACTGTGGTGCTACCGAGCCACAGCTGCCCACCCGAATCAGCTGCTGCACACCGTAATGTTGAAACAACTCCTGCGCGTATAACATACAAGAAGGCATGCCCATACCGGAGCCCATCACCGAAACCGGAACACCGCGATAGCTGCCGGTAAACGCCAGCATATTGCGGGTATCACTAATGAGTACCGCATCACTTAAGTGTGTCCCGGCAATGTGCTTGGCGCGTAACGGATCGCCCGGGAAGAGACAAAGTTCGGCAAAAGCGCCTGACTGTGCAGCAATATGAGGTGTTGTCATAGCAATTACTCTGATAGTTTTTTAACCAAAATAGATGACAAAATGAAAAAGATCGACTATATTTCGTATTTATCTAAATTAGTAAATACGGAAATAATATGATCGATGTCATTATGAAATTGGCGACAGGGTACCGCAGAAGCGTGTTTTGGTTATTGACGCTGATCACGCTTGGCGTTGCTGCTTTTATCCCCTCAATTACCATTGATACCGATCCTGAGAACATGCTGCCGGACGACAACACGCAGCGTGTTTTCCATAACGAGGTCAAAGAAACCTTTGCTATGCATGACATGATTGTCGTTGGCGTAGTGAATGAGAACAGCGTTTATAATCAACAGACATTAACCGACCTGCATACCGTGTCGAATTACGCTGAGTCTTTGGACGGAGTTGTTAGTGACGACCTGATGTCGCTGGCTAACGTTGACAATATTACTCAGGAAGGCCCCGGCACCATTCGCTTTGAATGGATGATGAAGCAACCTCCGGAAAATAACGCTGAAGCTCGCTACATTCAGCAGCAAGTTGAAGACCTGCCACTGCTTTATAACACCATTGTCTCCGGCGATAACAAAGCCGCCGCTATTTATGTGCCTATTGAAAGTAAAGACGAGAGCTATGCGCTGGCGGAGCAACTGCGTGACAAAATAAGTACCTTAGAGAGCGTCGACGACTGGCACATTACCGGCTTACCGGTGGCTGAAGACCAGTTCGGCTTTGAAATGTTTGTGCAAATGGGCATTTCGGCGCCATTAGCAGCCGCTGTTATTTTCGCATTGCTTTGGGTCTTTTTCCGCAATGTCCGCTTCATAAGTGCCGCCATGATAGTCGCGATGTCGACCGTACTCATCACCATGGGCGCGCTCATTGCGTTTGGCTTTACCGTACACATTATGTCGTCGATGATAGCCATTTTCCTAATGCCGATTGCGGTGGTTGACTCGGTACATATTATGTCTGAGTTCTCTGACCGCTACCGTGAAAAAGGGAACGCGAAAGACACGATTAAAGATGTGTTGGGGCACTTATTTACCCCCATGCTGTTTACCTCAGTTACATCGGCCATTGGCTTTTACTCGTTAATGCTAACGCCGATTCCGCCGGTACAAATATTTGGCGCTTTCGTTGGTTCCGGTATTCTTTTGGCGTTCTTAATTACCGTTATTTTCGTGCCTGCCTATTTGTGTGCACTGAAACCATCAACGCTGGAAAGCTTTGCTCAAGTTACTCACGAGGAGCACAAAGATGGTTGGTTACAAAGACTCGGCGCTGTTGCAGCTCGTCATGCGAAGCTGTGGATAGCCTTTTTCCTGGCGGTTTTGGCTTTTGCCTGGTTCGGTATTCAGCAAATAAACATTAACGACAACCCGGTGCGTTGGTTTAAACCTGACCACGAGGTTCGTATTGCTGACGAAGTATTAAACGACCACTTTGCCGGGACGTACAACGCGTATGTAGTATTTGAAAATACCCTAGATGCGACCGAAAAAGCTCGCTCAGCGGTTCGTGACGCCCTGAATAACGACGCGCTGTCTGAAGAGTCGCGCGATACTTTAAGCGCTCTGCTTGAGCAAGAGCAAGTGAACTTTAACCAGTGGATTATCGCTATTGATGACTTGCTCTTCAGCGTCGGCTCTGACCAATTAGAGCCGTTAGAGCGCTTAATGACTGAGCTCGAGCAACTGAATACCGCCAGCAAGGCGTTCCAAAGCCCCGAGTTACTGGCTTACATGAGCGAGATGCAAGCTTACCTGCAAACGACAGGCTTGGTGGGCAAGTCAAACAGTCTGTCCGACGTGGTTAAGACGGTGAACCGCGAGTTACGCTCGGGCGAAGAGAAAGACTACGAGCTGCCGGACAATGCCAACGGTGTTGCGCAAACCCTGTTGCAATACCAGTCATCGCACCGTCCGCAGGACCTCTGGCACTTTGTTACACCGGACTACAAACGCAGCTTAATGTGGCTGCAGCTGACCAGTGGTGACAACCAGCACGTAACTAAAGTCGTCAACGCTGTCGATAACTACATTCAGGACAATCCATTGCCCGCCAACATTGAAATAGACTGGGCTGGTAAAGCTTACCTGAACGTGGTGTGGCAGGAAGCCATGGTCGAAGGCATGCTGGACAGCTTAATCAGCGCCTTTGTGGTGGTGTTTATTATGATGGTACTGCTGTTCCGCTCGGTGGTCTTCGGTGTGTTGGCTATGCTACCACTAAGTCTAACCATTGCCTTTATTTATGGCCTTATTGGCTGGGTCGGTAAAGACTACGACATGCCTATTGCGGTGTTGTCGTCGCTGACACTTGGGCTGTCGGTGGACTTTGCCATTCACTTCATTGAACGCACCCGCGCTACCTTCAAGCAAACCGGTAACTGGCAAGACACGCTGGCGGTTATGTTTGACGAGCCCGCGCGTGCCATTTCCCACAATGCCATTGTCATTGCCATTGGTTTTACGCCACTGCTGTTCGCACCGTTAGTGCCCTACATTACAGTGGGTGTATTCCTGGCCAGCATTATGGCGATATCCGCCATAGTGACACTTATTATGCTCCCGGCGGTAATGACTGCCTTTAGCCGCCTGATATTCCGTGGAGGTCAATCATGAAAGCTTTATTTTTAACCGCGTTATCCACCGCCGTTTTATTTGTTAGTAGCCAGGCTATTAGCGCTGAAAAAAGCGCTCGTGACATTGTCGAACAAGCCGAGTTAAACGCCTATTACTCGGGCGATGACGGTCGCAGTGCCGCGCGCATGATCATTACCGATAATCAGGGCCGCCAACAAATGCGCCAATTCACCATTTTGCGTAAAGACCAGCAGGACGGCGGCGTACAAGACATGATGATATTTTTCTCACGCCCTGCCGACGTGCGCGACACGGTGTTCCGTGTGGTCAAACAAGTCAACGACGACGATGACCGTTGGTTGTATTTACCTGATCTCGATTTAGTAAAACGTATATCCGCTGGCGATAAGCGCACCTCTTTTGTGGGGTCACACTTTTTTTATGAAGACGTTTCCGGCCGCAATACAGCGCTGGATAACTACGAGCTTATTTCTGAAAATGAAGACAGTTACGTACTAAAAGGTACGCCGAAACACCCTGACAACGTCGAGTTCAGCTACTACGAAGTCGTTATTGATAAAGAGCACATGCTGCCGATAGAAAGCACTTTCTATAACGACAGCGGCGAGGCCTACCGAAAAATGGAAGTCCTGAAAGTGGAAACGGTACAGGGCTACCCAACCGTAACTCATTCACGCATGTCTGACTTAACTAATGGCGGACAAACTGAAATGCAGTTTCGCTTTATGAAGTACAACATCGGTTTGCCTGACAGCATTTTCAGCGAGCGTAGCCTGCGTAACCCGCCGGCAGAATGGCTGCAACTGAGAGATTAGTCATGACATATCGTGCTTTTTCCCTCTTTACCGTTCTTTTCACTTTGGCTCAGGCCGCGTCAGCGCAAGACTCCTGGGGCGATGAGCAATGGGACAGTGACTGGGGAACGGAACAAGACCAGAGTATTAATGTCTATGGTTTCGTTGAGGCGGCAATAGGCGGACGGTTTGAATCCTCCCCCTATCACAAGCGTTTGTCTATTGCCGAACCTCGACTTCAGCTCGGTTTTGACGAGCGCTGGCAGGACATTACCTGGACAGCAAAAGCCGACGGCTGGTACGACGGTTTCGATGAAACCTGGCATGGCCAAATTCGCGAGCTGAATGCCCAGTTCACGGTTTTCGATAATACCGATATAAAAGTTGGCCGTCAGGTACTCACCTGGGGCACCGGCGACTACCTATTTCTGAACGACCTGTTCCCGAAAGACTGGCAGTCCTTCTTTGTCGGGCGTGACCAGGAGTACTTAAAAGCACCTTCTGATGCATTGCGAATTACCAGCTATTTCGACTGGTTTAATATCGACTTTGTCTGGTCACCGGAGTTTGATCACGATAACTACATTCGCGGTGAGCGCCTCTCCTATTTTAACCCACTCACCGGGCAATTAACCGGTGATGACCCATCTATTCAGTTTATAGAGCCTACGCGCGACGAGTACGCAGTGCGCCTGTTCCGTAATTACGATGGTGTGGAATACGCTGTTTATGGTTACGACGGCTTCACCAAAAGCCCCGAAGCCGTTACTGAAAACTTTCAGCCTACCTTTGGCCGTTTAACTGTGGTTGGGGCGTCAGTGCGAATGACCTTTGGCCCAGGCCTGGTTAACACCGAGGTGGCCAATTACAACCGTCACAACGCAGCAGACCACTGGCGTGCACTGGTTGGCTATGAGCAAGAGCTGTGGACACGATTTACCGGCGGCTTTCAAGCCTACATTGAGAAAGGCGACACCCAAACACGTACAGTACTCACCACCCGCTTAACTTGGCGCGACGAGCGTGATGACCTGAATCTATCACTGTTTGCTTTTGTGTCGCCGAATCAAAACGACGGCTACTTGCGCCCCACATTTGACTACCGCATTGACGACAACTGGTCATTCAGCGGTGGTTTTAACCTGTTCTTCCGCGAGACTCCGAATACCTTTTTCGGTCAGTTTACAGAGAATAACAATGCGTATCTGCGTATGAGATACGCCTTTTAATGCGAGAAACTGAAGGAGTTTTACGATGAGCGTAGAAAGAGCTTTAACCGCATTTGCCGGCTTTATGGTATTGTTATCCGTGGCCTTAACCTACTGGGTTCACCCGAATTGGATGTGGCTAACTGTGTTTGTTGGTGCTAACTTATTCCAACAGTCCTTTACCGGGTTTTGTCCAGCCAGCATGTTTATGAAAAAAGCATTCGGACTTAAAACTGAACGCGAGTTAGAAAAAGCAGGAAAATAAAGACACCATGAGTGCAACTGAATCACAAGAGATGCTTCAGGAAGAAGCGCAGAACGCGGCAAGCTTTCTGCGCTCGCTGGGCAACCCCCATCGTTTACAAATCTTATGCCGCCTGGCATTAGGAGAACAAAGTGTTGGTGAATTACACCAACATTTTGATTTAAGTGCGTCTGCTTTTTCACAGCACTTAGCGGTACTTCGGGAACAAGAATTGGTGACCATTCGCAAAGAATCTCAAACGGTTTTCTATTCAATTAAAGATCCGGATACCGAAGCCTTCATGAAGTTGCTGAAAACCAAATTCTGTCCGTCTCTTTAGTGATATTCCTTTGGGGATGCTACCTTTTGTCGCATCCCGCTTTGCCTTAAATTTCATGATAATAGCGACATTATCTTGCTAGAGATTGTGTCGTATGAAGTCATTTACCCCGTTAGTTTTAGCATTAGCAATACCGTCCGCCGTTTTGGCTCAGCAAACCACTGTCGATGAACGCATTGTCATTATTGGCGAGTCTATGCAGGCCCCCAGTGAATGGGTTGTTGACACCAAAAAGCCGCGGCAGCCACTACCCGCTCATGACGCGGGAGACTTTTTGAAAAGCCTGGCGGGGTTCAGTTCAACCCGTAAAGGCGGCGCGTCGTCAGACCCTTTGTTCAGAGGTATGGGCGCTGGGCGCCTGGCTATCGTGACCGATGACCAAATGTTGTTAGGAGGCTGTAGCAGCCGCATGGATCCGCCAACAGCCTACATTACACCTCAGAGCTACGACAGCGTGACTGTGATTAAAGGCCCGCAGACCGTTCTTTACTCAGGCTCTGCCGCTTCTATTCATTTTGAAAGAGACATCACCCGGTTTGATGACCACGAGTTCTCGGGGCTTCTCAACGCGACCACCGCCAGTTCCGGACGTGTTAACGGTTCGGCTGATATGACGTGGGGCTCTGCGGCGGGGTTTGTGCGCTTAAACGCAACCGCCGCCACTGCCGATGATTACCAGGATGGCTCTGACCGTGAAATTAACAGCCAGTATGAACGTTGGAGTGGTGACGTTGACCTTGCCTGGACTCCTTCAGATAACCAGCGCCTTATGCTTAAGTTTGGCGCCAGCGACGGCGAGGCAGCTTACGCAGACCGCAGCATGGACGGCGTGTTATTTAAGCGAGAGAGCATGTCTCTTGGTTACAACTGGCAACCCAAGGGCAGCCATTTAGAAGAAGTGTCAGTAAATACTTACTTTAACTCTATAGACCACGTTATGGATAACTACTCATTACGTGACTTCACTCCGTCCATGATGATGCCTAACCCCACCGCCCGTAATCCCGACCGTCATTCACGTGGCACAAAAGTAACGTCTGAATGGTCACTAACGGCCAGTAGTGGGCTAAAAGCCGGCGTTGAACATCACGAATCGGAGCATCGCGACCGCATTAGCCGCAATCAGCTGAACATGCCTTATCAAAACCTGCCTCGCATCGACGATGCCGAATTCAGCCAGGACGCCTTTTATGCAGAGTACGACTACGCCATTGACGCTGTTTGGAAGGTAGTGACAGGTTTCAGGCTCGATCATTGGTCAATAACTGACAAGCGCGACATGTTAATGGTCATGGGCTCCCCGGCACAGCCCAACCCAACCGCCAATGAAACTCGCAGCGACAACTTACACAGCGCCTTTGTGCGTGTTGAAAGAAAGTTCGACAACGGCTACTGGTATGCCGGCTGGGGGCAAGCCGAGCGTTTCCCAGACTACTGGGAAGTTATAGGAAACAACCGCCGCTCACCAAGCTCTCAGTCGGCGTTTAATACGGACGCTGAAACCAACCAACAGTGGGATATCGGACTGAACTGGAAGGCCGAGAAACTCACCCTGGAAAGCTCGTTATTTTTCAGCGAAGTGGATGATTTTATCCTGCTGGAGAAAGGCATGATGATGCAACCTGAAATGGTGCGCAATATTGACGCCCGCAGCTGGGGTGGTGAGTTGACCTCCCGTTACCAAATAACCGATCCCTGGTCGGTCTCCGCCGCCATTGCCATTGTTCGTGGTACCAATACAACGGACGACAGCTACCTGCCCCAACAACCGGCTGATGAGCTGCGGTTGGCCAGTGATTACCGGCTTAGGGAGTTCACCTACTCTGTGTTGTGGCGTTTGGTTAAAGAGCAAGACCGTGTTGCACCGAACCAAGGGAATGTTATTGGTTACGACTTAGAGAAAAGCGCGGGTTTTGGTGTTCTTTCTGCAAATATTGACTGGGAAGTTGATCCACAGTGGCAGATAAGTCTGGGCGTCGATAATATACTCGATAAAACCTATGCTGAACATTTGAGCCGTTCAGCATCCAGCATTTCAGGGTATGAGCAAATTGATAAAGTAAACGAACCGGGTCGCACTTTCTGGTTACAGACCAATTATAACTTTTGAGGCTGACAATGATTACCTTACTGACCTATAAACTCGTTTCAAAACAACATTGGGCCGTCTTTGTTGCGCTCGTTATCGACATTGCTCTGGGGAATTTGTGGGTTGCCTACAATGGTGGCATTAGCAACCCGTTCACCTCGTTGTTACTGATTTTTATTGTCATTGCATTTTTATTGCTACCGACGACACTGGCTGTTGCCACGCTTTGTATTAGCATTCTCGGTCAGGTGTCGCAGCTGGAGCTGCCTTCCTTACTGCAAGCAAAAGCCATTGAGCTGCCTCATGCCATGCACCCCGAAATGCTGCAGCATGCTCAGGGAATGCTCATTGGCTTTGTCATTGCAGCTATGATTATTGCGCTATCGATGTACTACCTGAAACGGCAGTGGCTGCAGTCTGAAAAAGCTTTTCAAGCCATGCGGGAAAGGCAACTTAGAGACGAACAGCTTCTTACTATTGGCGCCGCTGCAGCGCAGCTTACTCATGACGTCGCGACGCCGGTTCAGTCTCTTCGTTTATTAAATGAAGAGCTCCAGGAAACCAATGTGGATATTGAGCTTAAGCGAGACTTTAGCGAATACCTGCGGCAGGTTGAACTCAGCTTAACCCAGTGGCGTGAAGCCGCCGATGATGTTCGCAGCAAGCGCCAGCGCCTTTATACTGCAGGTGAAATGTCGGTGCAGCTGCAACAGTTATTGCGCGTTGTAAAACCCGATGCTCAGTTACACTGGGAGTTACCGGAGTCGTTACGTTACTGCTCCGTTAAAGCAGACCGAACGCTCTTCCCCGCAATAGCTAATTTAATTATGAACGCCATAGAAGCTAGCATGCGTAATGGGCAGGCAGAAACAGAGATTACCTTTGGTGACTCTACGTTAGAAGGCCAGCAGCAATTAGTGATTCAAATTCTTGACAAAGGCGCTGGTATTCACACCTCGAATCAGGAAAAGCTTGGCATGTCGTTGAGTAAAAGTGATACTGGCATGGGTGTCGCGGCGGTCATTAGTCACGCCACCATCGAGCGTCTTAACGGCAAAGTTAGCTGGCAATCAAATGCCAACGGCACCATGACTCAGGTACGACTACCCATAGTGGACAATGACTGAAATAAAGCTCCTTATTATTGACGACGACGAAGGTTTTTGTCGCATTTTAAAACGCCGGCTGGAACAGCACGATATTGACGTCGCTGTTGCTCATTCGGCGTCTCAGGCGCTTGCGGCTGGCAGCGAGTTCGATGTCGTATTGCTCGACATGATGCTTGGGGATGATAACGGGCTGTCGCTTATTGAGCCTATTACCCGGCATATTCAGCCCAAACACCTCATTGTGCTTACCGGGTACGCAAGCATAGCGACCACCGTCGAAGCTATGAAGCGAGGCGCAACTGATTACCTAACGAAGCCCGTTGGGACATCCGAGTTATTAAGCCGAATACGGGGTGAAGAAGTCGATACAGAAGCGTCAGAAACACAACGGCTAAGTCCATCCCAAATAGAATGGGAGCATATTCAGCGAGCGCTACACGACAATGACGGGAATATTTCTAAAACAGCGAGAGACTTAGGCATGCATCGGCGAACGCTGCAACGTAAGTTAGCAAAGCGTTCGCCGCATTAAGTGTTACTTTAGAAGTTGTAGCGCACACCTGCCATAGCAACATAAGGGTCGATATCAACGTCAACGCTTTGAATGGTGTTGCCATTCACACGCACGTCACCGGTGGTATCAATATCCATTTTGCTGACCATAAAATGCAGACCCCAGTCGTTATTAATGGCCACGTTCACGCCCGCCTGTAATGCGTAACCCCAGCTGTTTTTAAGCGCTAAGTCAACCGAGTCGCTGTCGGTAACAACACCCAGGCTACCCAACGTTGAACGCAGCTGCGGGTCGACCTGCTCATCGAAAAACGCGGTGTAATTCACACCAATACCAACAAACGGTTTAAACGTATCGCTGTTCAAATCAAAGTGATACTGCGCTAGTAGTGTTGGGGGTAAATGCTTAGTTTTACCCACTTTCAAACCAGCTAATGCGCCTGTGGCGGTAATATCGTGACTGAACGGTGTTGCTGCAACCAGTTCAACTGTCCAGTTGTTGTCAATCGCATAGTCTAGAGTCAGACCAAGTTGCGTATTGGTATTAACGCCAACGCCCGTGCTGTTAGCCGGCAACCCTGCTACGCCTTCAACGACATTCAGGTTTGAGCTGCTGTCATCAGGCATTACCGAGATGGCACCAACATTGAGGGAAAAATCATTCGCTAAAGCAGGAGTGCTTAGCAAGCTCAACAATACACCATAAGACAACGCTTTAAGCTTCATGGGTAACTCCTTGTTATTGAATACCCATAAAGCTTAAAAGGTTTAATGTTTGCGCGTATTGATCTCTATCAACTTACTGTTCGGAGTTGTGGTAAATGCGCTGAACATCATCTAAGTCGTTTAACATATCCATTAAACGCTCAAACATAGGTTGGTCGTCTTCCGAAATTGTCGTAGTGACATGCGGCAGGAATTGAATTTCGTCAGCGTCAAAGTCAATATTTTCAAAAGCTGATGTCAGTGCCTGACGAGCCGCAGCGTATTCGGTATGCGGAGCAAATACAGTGACCTGACCATCTTCAAACTCAACGTCAGTGACATCAACATCGGCTTCCATTAACGCTTCTAAAACCTCGTCTTCACTGTCGTGTTTGAATGCGAAAATAGCGCAATGTTCGAACGAGTGCATGACACTGCCCTGCTCGCCAATTTTTGATTTGCTTTTGGTGAAGGCGTTACGAACGTCGCCGAATGTACGGTTCGGGTTGTCGGTTAAACACTCGACAATCACCATGCAATTACTTGGCCCGTAACCTTCATAGCGAGCGGGCGAAAAGTCTTCACCAGCACCGCCTTGCGCTTTATCTATGGCTTTTTCGATAACGTGTGCTGGTACTTGGTCTTTCTTAGCACGGTCAATGAGAGAACGAAGAGACAAGTTTGCGTCAGGGTCTGCCCCGCCTTGTTTTGCACACACATAAATTTCACGGCCATAGCGGCTGTATACTTTACTTTTCGCATTAGCAGTTTTGGCTATCGACTCTTTACGGTTTTGGTAGGCGCGACCCATCGTCTGACTCTCTTTTAAAAATACAGAAGTCGGTAATTCTACACAGCCGATGCAATATAGCCAATATATCTACCATAGAACGTTTTGATTCTTCAGAACACACGCTCCTGAACGTAGAATCCAGATCAAACTTTAAAGCGATTCGCTTTGTTTAGGAGTGTTATGTCTTCTTCAGTTCCGGTCCTGTCACTTGCTGACTACAAAAACGCTGATGATTCAATCCGTGCGTCTTTTCTACGCAAGTTAGGCGCTGCGGCTAGAGATGTTGGCTTTTTCTACTTGGAAAATCACGGCTTAACTCAAACAGAGCAAGAGGACATTATTTCACTGTCAAAATCATTTTTTGCCTTGAGTGAAAAAGAAAAACAACAAGTGAAAATGGCAAACTCACCGCACTTTCGTGGTTATAACCAAACACACGCAGAAGTGACAGCGGGAGCATCAGACTTTCGTGAACAATTCGACATTATGGACGAGTTGCCAGCAGTACACAGCCACCTAATTTCTGATGAATGGCAAAAGCTCATTGGCCCTAACCAATGGCCAGAAGCACTCCCCGGTATGCGTTCAACACTACTCATTTGGCAGGACCGTTTAACCGAGGTAGGGCTGACATTATTGTCGGCACTTTGTGAAGCATTGGGGCAACCTGCGAATGCATTGCATCCAACGGTTGAAAACGGACCCTACCGGCATACCAAACTGATTAAATACCCAGGTAGCAAAGCTACTGACAACCAAGGCGTTGGCGCTCATAAGGATCCTGGCTACCTAACTTTTGTCCTGCAAGATGAACACAGCGGTTTAGAAGTTGAGATTAACAATGCGTGGCACTCTGTAAGCCCTCGTACAGGTGCTCTCGTCGTTAATATCGGGGAGTTACTTGAATTAGCGTCAGACGGCTATTTAAAGGCAACCAACCACAGAGTTGTTAGCCCGCCGGCTGGAGTTACGCGTTATTCTTCGGCGTTTTTCATGGCCGCACAGCTTGATGCCGATATTCCGGTATTGGAACTGCCAGAGCACTTAAAGCGTTTGGCGCACGGACCTAGCAGCGATCCTAAGAACCCACTGCTGCGACAGGTGGGCGAGAATGTTCTTAAAGGGCGTAAGCGATCGCACCCGGATGTCACAGAAAAGTTTTACAGCGATATACCTCAGCAGTTGTCGGCATAAATTTGTACGCTGGGCTCGCTGGTTGAGGTTGCTTCTGAGTATGTTAAGTAGCAACTATCGATATGGTCGTTGCTTGCCGCAATACGAATAACACTGCCAATGCCTACTTCAGACACTGTCCAGTCGGTTAAGTTAATCACATTATTAAGCACATTCCCTTTTGCTGCCGGATAACCATAAAAAAGCAGCGTGCCTCCGTCCGGGCAACTGATATTAACGTCATCAAACTTACCACCCAAGCAGGCCGCACTTTGCTGCTCTATTCCCTGAATAGCAGCTTTACTGTAGGTAATGTCTAACGCTGATTTAAGTGACGCTTCCAAGCCATGAAGTCGGCTTTTTTCAGCATCGCTAGAGAAGTTAATAAATTGAGGAGCGGCTGTAGCTGATAGCACGCCAAGTACAACAATGACGATAATAAGCTCGACTAATGTAAATCCTTTACTACGTCGCATAACTAAATACCAAAAAATAAAATAGGGACCCTAATGGCCCCTATTATAATACTAGTTAGATTGTTAACTCAATGTTAATTAAAAGCTAACAGTCACTGAGTCACAAGCTTCTGTACCCGCTTCACACAGCTGGTAAACAACATCACTACCGTCTGAGTCAAAGCGGTCACGAGCGCGACCTGTATTTGACAGTGTTTCAACAAACTCACCGTTACGATACAAGTCTACGTCACCTGCTGCACCTGACCAACGAAGGTCAACTAAAGCAGTACCGCTGCGTAATAAGCGCGAACGATAAACATCTAACTCGATATCCGTCAGGCTCACTGTTACCGACTGCGTCACAGTATCTGACAGCTCAGTTGCATCAGTTACTGTTAGAGTCACGTCGTAAGTACCTTCTTCAGAGTACGCATAAACCGGGTTGGCTTCGGTTGAAGTGCTGCCATCACCAAACTCCCAGAAATAGCTTTCAATGTCGCCATCGTTATCGCTTGAAGTATTGGTAAAGCTAACAGTCAGGTCTTCAACGCTAGCCTCAAAACCTGCTATTGGCGCATCTGGTAAACCATCATCTTCTTCAACTGCGGTCAGAGTTAATGACCAATGGTTTAGAGTACCGGTATCTGCGCCAGCGTTATCCGACACATTCAGAGTCCAATCACCCGTCATGCCTTCGCCGTTGAACGAGTCAACATCCCAAGTTGCTACTAAGTCGTCTTCGCTGCTTCCCGCGCGATCGTGCAGGGTTTGAGTCGTACCTTCAGGTGAAGTCAAAGTAACGATTAAGTCACCACGCCAACTGTGAGTAATATCAACGCTCACCTCAGCACCAAATACAACACCTGTTTCAGGAACATTAATAACGCGACTAATACCGTTACTGTCGTCATCTGGAATATCTGCGTTTGCGGCGTCTTCATAATAGAAATCCGAAAGGCCTTGCGGAAGTACGTAAACCGTAGCACTTACATCGCGAGTCATTTCGCCTGTTTCTACATCAGTACCGCTAACGGTAATAACGTACTCACCCCACGCAGTTTCTTCCGTTGTCGTCACTTGTACGTCAACAGTTTCGCCGTTTTGCGCTTGGTTCGAAGACAGAGAAACGTCTAGCTGAGGTTCAGCAGAAACACTTAAGTCAACCGCACCAGACCAGTCAGCAATGCTGCCAACATCTAGCGTTAGGGTTGTGCTGTCACCAGCAACAATCTCCTGGTTTGATGGGTTCAGCTCTAAGCGGTAAGCCGGATCTGGGTCAGCTGCAATTAGCGCATTTAATGCGTTTAAGCGGTTACCTGAAACGGTTTTACCAGCCAATGCAGGAATGCTCTCACCAGAGTCCATCAAAATTTGCTTAACTTCAGCCACGCTCAAATGCGGAGCAATAGACCAAACAAGACCAGCAACACCGGCTACGTGTGGGCTTGCCATAGACGTGCCTGATGCAGTCGCGTAACCACCATCCAAGTATGTTGACAGAATTTCAGTACCTGGCGCACCTAAGTCCACGGAAATAGCCCCATAGGTTGACGAAGCAGCCATTGAGTCGGTTCGTGTGGTGTTTGCCACGTTAACAATACCGTCCAGGTCATAACCGCCTGGATAGCTTGCCGTAACATCAGAGTCAATTCCGTCGTTACCTGCCGCAGACACAAACATGATGCCTTGGTCGATGCTGTCAGCAATAGCGGTTTTAAGTGACTCAGAGTATGCACCGCCACCCCATGAGTTATTCGTCGCAACTAAGTTAACACCGTGGTTCACTTTCAGATTGGTCATGTAATCGATACATTCAATAGCCGCGGAGGTGCTACCTGATCCAGAAGCATCTAAGAATTGACAACCAACAATTTCAACGTCCCAGTTAACACCGGCTACGCCTTCACCATTGTTTGAACTTGCGCCAATAGTACCTGCAACGTGCGTACCATGACCATTTTCATCCATTGGGTCACCATTGCCATTAACCGCAGAGTAACCATAACAGTCATCGACTACACCGTTACCGTCATCATCCTGACCATTGTCACAAACTTCGCCCGGGTTAACCCACATATTACCGGCTAAGTCTGGGTGCGTGTAATCAACACCCGAATCGATAACACCAATAACAACGTTAGAGTCGCCGGTCGTAATATCCCAAGCTGGACGCGCATCAATATCTACACCTGGCGTACCGCCGCTTTGACCCGTATTTTCGAAAGCCCACATATCGCCAAAGCCCGGATCATCAGGAGTCGCTAAGATATTGAAGTTAGAGCTTTTCGTGTCATTAATAGAGATGATGTAGTTCGGTTCAGCAACATCGACCAACGGGTGGTTCGATAAGCGTTTAATAAGAGCATCGCGCTGTTTTGCATTGCGAACATTAACCTGTGCAATGCGCCCATCGGCGATATTACGCATCGCGATGTCACGGCCACGGTTATCCAGGGCTCTTAACGTACCACCAGCGCGGCTTATTAAATCTTGACGCTGTTCTTTAGTCGCTGAGTGCTTAAATACCACCAGCAATGAGTCGTCATCCGCCTGTTTACCATTAGCCGCCGCAGCACCCGTTGCTAGCGCCATGGATACGCCGACGACTAATTTTTTTAAATTCGTCATTCTTCCTTCCTCATTATTGTTGTAGGAATTTTATTCAAATGTGCGTACTACTCATCTCGTCACTAAAAAATAAGTAGCATATTTTCCACAGGAATTTACGCCAAAAGTTAGATATTTACGTTTCTTAACGCTAAATACGACAAAGGGACTAGTACATCTAGGTGGGTCCGCAAAAAGAAAACACATAACATACTGTATTAACTGCAAATTCACGTTCAAAAACAATTCTCAAAATACACCGTTCATACGATTGTTGAGTAAAAAACAATCGCTATTCTTGTTAGCGGAATTATTAACAAAAGGTGTTCCGCTTTGACTATTTTCAAACAACTTTTAGCAGCAACAGTTGTCATGTTGGTCTCTCTTCCGGGAGTAGCCGGCGACATTCCTGTTGCTTTAGCAGGGTTACTGGAGCGGCAGTCCCTTGCGAACCATGCGGAAATTGCTCAGCTAGGCTCTTATAACCTCACTTCACTCGCCCAGGCAGGCGAGCAAAACTACGCATATCTCACTCAGTTTGGGTTGGAAAATACCCTCACCGTCGAGCAGCAAGGGTTCAATAATTCTGTCACTGCAGAGCAGTCTG
>CESK01004008.1_pt1 | contig 45340 bp, 47 predicted proteins | sample 531091 | NCBI WGS metagenome assembly CESK01 (sample SAMEA2621271, study PRJEB7988) | marine metagenome | biome: marine biome (ENVO:00000447); feature: surface water layer (ENVO:00002042); material: "saline water (ENVO:00002010), including plankton (ENVO:xxxxxxxx)" | depth 5 m
GACCTCAAACCTTGCTGCTTCAGCCTCAATCTGTTTCCAGAATTCATCAGACACTTTTTCTGCTTGCATTTGTTCCTCGGGTGTTAACATTGGATTCATGAGTTTGGTTTACAATCAGCAGGCAAGTGCGCCGCTGGGGATCTCAACGATTTCAGGATCTTTATCCCCAAATTCATGCATGTCGTAGCAAATCCAACCTGCACTTGTGAAGATGTACGCAAACTCTTCGTTACGAAGTTTGTCCAAATACTCCTCCTTCGTCATCAAACTAGGAGGACAATCTGTCCCATAATACTCAGGTTTGCCGTCCTCATTCCAACATGTAGACATGTCGCCACCATCAATCAGTTCGGAAACTTTATCCTTGCTGTCGTAATGTGCGGTCAAAATATGACCCAACCACTCAGGATAGCCGTCCCAATGATGATACGAAGAGAGAACAGATCCGTCGCTGAGTTCAATACCGATGCGTGAACGTGTTGCCATGATGATTAAGAAAGAAGTGAAATAACGATGACGATGATGGAAAGAAAATAGAGCATTAGAACTCTATCTTGATTTTAGAATCGGGGCGAATGAACTCTGAGGCATCACTGAGAGCGTCAGCAGTGAATTGACGTGCATCATTGCTATTCCAGAGAAGAACACCGATGATAACAATGAGAGCGAATTTCATGTGATAGGATAGGAGTTCAGAACTAGAACGACGTTTGCTAAGCATCACTTACCATGGAAGGCAAAGTGAGCATCAACAACAAAATCAATCACATCATCGGAGGCATTGACGTTGAATTGATCACAGAACCAATCGACGCACATCTCAGCGGGTAGCATGGTGTCGAACATGAAGTCCTGGAGAGAGGTGAGGTGAGAATCTGTGAAGCGCATGTGGTTGTGTTCCTTTGACTCTTTAATAATACACGAAAACGGGTCGGTTTCAAGCGATAGTGGACAGCTCTAAGACCGTCACACAGTCTCCAATTCTTGTTGTTTTAGCATGTATTGTTCCTCAGTGTACTCATCTACAGCGTCTTGAATTGTCTGGTAAATGTAATCGCAATCACCAACTTGGTAGAAAATAGTTTCAGCAAGTTCGGGATGTTTGTCGCAGACATAATCATGATCACCCGATTCATCAATGATTGCACAATCGTCCGCAGTGTAAATCCATGCGGCACAGTATGCATCTTCACCCTGATCCTTGATCAGATTGTTGACTTTTTCTTGAAGTTGCTTGAGAGTGTAGTTCATGAGTTTCAGTTAGTAGGAGTGGGAAAGTTTTTACAGACAGCATCACATAGGACGCGGGTCAATTCTTCTGCTAATTCGCATCTTTCATGAATGTCATCAATGGGCAGATCAAATGTAAACTGATCAACAATAGCATCAATGTCCTCCATTAGTTGTTCTCTTTGTGATAGCATTTCGAGTTGATTGTTCATTTGAAGAGCTGTTGTTGTTTGCATCAATCAACCTCCGAACATGTCGTCGAACAGAGTCTGTCCAGACTCCTCGCGCTGGATCTCCTCACGGATCATCTCGCGCTTGCGGGCGAGCGTCTCAATGCAGGAGGTCAGCACCTTCTCACGGTTGGCGAGGGCATCACGCTCCTCGCGGATTTTGGTGATCTCAGCGTTGATCTCAGCGATGGTCATGTGTGGTTGTGTTCCTTTGACTCTTTAATAATACACGGAAACGGCGTCCGTGGGGGCAATGGTGGACACTTCAATCAACTGGCACACCACCGGTTGTAGAGGATGCCCTCCATATGGTACGCCTGGTCTTCTCTCACTTCATCGCTCTCAATCCCTTGCTCATTCTGCACAACATGCACCAACTCATGCAGCAACGTTGTTACATAGTCAGATTTATCAAGTTTGTTATGAATCTGAATGAATTGTTCTTCACCATTAACCTCAGTGAATCCATAGGCATTATCATCACTCAGATCGGTGTGATAAATCTCAACGTCGCTCTCAATCTCATAGTGAGAGGTAAAGAACTCATACACACTATGAGCGAGGTCGTTGTTAGCTGAGCGTCCAGATGTGAAAAGCATGGTAAATCAAATGAAGAAAGATTCGAGACCCTTGTAGTTGATCTGCATCGCAGAATAGGGTCTAGTGCTGTTAATGTCTACTGTATCTCCTTGCTTGGAGAAGTTAATAGGCGCTGAATAGATTCCCTTTTTTGTGTCGTAGAATCCCCAGACGGACTTAGGTGCATCATTAGTATAGGAGAAATCACCATCATTGATAATGCAAATGCGTAAAAGATTACGTCGAAACGGTTCAACTTCATAATGAAATCCTTCAGGTGGCTGGTGTGGAAAATCGGCAGGAAGTTTCATAGGTCAACACATGCACCTTCGCGCATTTGTTGGTAACTGGTGCAATTCCCCCATCCACCCATAAAGTAATGAGTACCGTAGTAATAAGCAGCACAATTTCTTTCTCCCAACCCGAAGATTCGCGCCATTTCTTTCAGTGAAACCTCACCATTTGCGCGGCGATACTCATTTAGTTGTTGGGTGATTTCCTTCGCTCTTGATGTGAAGCGAATGGAATTTTCAGGGTGAGTTGTGATTGTGCGTTGCATGTTCAGAAAATCTCCGTGAGGCGTTTGTGAGTTGCTTTGGTCATTCTGCCTTCCTTCAACATGTTATCGCACACGTTGACGAAGACCTGGAACTTTTGCTCTCGGGTGAGACTATATGATTTTGAAGTCTCACCGATAACTTTGAGAAGTTGTGCTTTGGAAGTAATCATGAGTTTCAGTTGAGAACGTAGCAATAGTCGATAGAATTGACGCAGAATCCTGTAGCAGATGTAATCTCTTCTACAAGATCATCACCGTCTGATGCTTCCCACGTTGTGGACATTACATCATCAATAATTTCAGATTGCTCTGTTGGTGATAACTCAAAATTGTCGTCTTCAAAGTCGATGTTAATCTGTGTGACCCTGAATTGCATCGGTTTGTAGATAGAAAGTTTGCGGAGTTGACGTAATGGATCAGAGAGATTCGATGATGGAGCGACGTGCTTCATATGCTTGAAACTCAGAGTTGAATGTAGCAATCTTGGTAAAATCATCCCTCCAATAGAGTGCCCACTTATGAGAACCCCAGACCGCTTTGACCTTGATTGGATTGTCGATGCCCAGTGGATGGGGTTTCATGGTGTGTTCCTTTGACTCCTCTAATATACACGCCTGAGACCCCTCCACAAGCGCCTGTAGACCACTTCTCAGGTCGTCCACCGCTTGGGCATGGTAAAGTTCGCTTTTGCGAAAATCTCGCGGTCTACGAGTTTAGTTTGCATCCCATTCTGACCATGGATAACAAACCCTTCCTGCTTCACTTTCCATCCATCAATGAAAGCTGCAGGACAATCTGCGATGATAAAAGAGTCAATAAGATCCTCTTTCATCTCAGTCACGATGAGATAAAGATCAGCAAGTCTGGGACACTCGAAGATCAACGTCAACAATTCATGCGTCAGTGGTTTACCCTCACGGACGAAAGCATTAACGATCTTCTTACAACATGCAGCAGTTCTTTCATCCAAGAACTTTACAGTTTCTGTCTTGAATGTAGGTGTCTCTTCATCATATTTGACGTAATCTACAGAGGGTTGAACCCACTTCACCTTCTGATTATCATCAAGAAGATCTGTGAATGGTTGAGCAACAGCGTTCCGCAAATCATCATCAGCAGTATACTCTGTGTGAGGTGCAATGATGATCTTTTGTGTTACAAACTCATCAAAGTTGTAAGTGATAGTATTGGGAGTAAATGTATGACCATGACCCCAACCAATAAAATCACCCTGAATGATACGATCAGTGCGAGGAATGAAGTTGTAACAAGCATGAAGAATGTCTGCTACTTCACCATCATAAAACTGATCAATCTCATCGTGAGAGTGTGCAATACGAATCTTTTTCTTGTTGAAGACTGCTTTAGTCCCAACAAAAAATGTATCTGTAGCAGGATCTTTGCCCCACAAAATAGCAGGAGCTCCGTCCATCTTTACGGACACAGTATCAAAATTGTAGAGCAATTCTACGACAGACATATCACCAGTCAGGATCATGTCTTCGGGATGTTCAATGTGAATGTTCTTCATTTAGAGAATTGAGTAATTTGGTAGACGTAAAGTTTGTCGATCACATTGTCCCAGAAATCAAACTCTTCATCATCTTCGGTACTATTTTGATAGTCCCGAAGCATATGAATCAGTGACCTCCATTCCTCTAAATTAAGTTGATCTTCAGTTGGGATAGGTAAACTCATCAGTAATCAATGTCTCCGTTAATGTACTCTTCTACGTTGAACTTTTTCTGGATCTTTCCTTCAAGTTCCTCACATTCATCAATCAATGCAAGCAACTCGTCACGTTGAGCATAGAATTGTTCCATGCTATACTCTTCAACCTGTTGCTGATCAATGTAAGCGTCGTTCATGTGGTTTGTTTGACTGAAGTCAATATAGGGCATCAGCGAGCGCGTTGGTGGGTTTGGTGGACAGCTCGTCGATTGTCTGCTGTGCAATGGTGATAGCATCGGGATTCACGTCCATCGTGACGCAGTTCCGACCCAATTCCATCGCTGCGATTGCTGTTGTTCCTGATCCGCAGAAAGGGTCTAGAACCCATCCACCCGACTCAGATGATGCTTTTATGATACGTTGTAACAATTTCAAGGGTTTTTGTGTGGGATATTTACGCTTATTCTTCTCACTTCTGCTGATAAAGTATACATCATCCCACAAATTCTGCACTGGAACACCCTTAGACTCATGAGAATAGATTTTTTTGTAGATATTATTTGCACCGTAGTGCAGCAGACCCTGGGCGTCCAGTTCTTCCAACTTTTCCCTAGTTATACGGAACCCATACACAGGGTTGTAACCTTTGTACTCAAATCTGGCGCATGGTCTACTCTTTTCCCCTGTTACTTTCGCCAGAGCATAGTAACCAACATCGTCCTTATTCTTGAAACTATTAGCTGCATAGACAGGATCGAGTGAGGTATACTCAACCTCAAAATATGGACTACCTTTTCTAAACACCAGGATTGAATCCACGATGTTACCCCAACCGTTCTTGATGTTATTCTTCGGTCCAGATCTCTTCCAAGAGATATTTGTGTAGAAAGAATCTCTGATCTTTCTATCAATCTTGGACATCACAAGTGCATTGCCCATGAAGTTATTGTGAGCATACATCCATCCATTCTTATTCAGTTTATCCCAGCATGAGTTTATTACATTTGCATACCAATCTGTGTAGTCATCGAAAGATTCCCATTTATCTGAGAATCCTTTTTCTTGACCATCTTCTTCTTGCATGGTAAAATCCCGCTGCAATCCGAACGGAGGATCCATATAAACCAGATCAAATGTCTGGTCTATAGAATCAATCTCCTCAACAGGTTTTTGCAGGATAGTTACACTCATCGACGAATCTCACTGATAGCGGGTTGACCTTGATTGAACACGACATCAACAACTGCCTGTACTTTTTTAGCAGTGCCGATACCAACCGAGTCATATGTAGGCACACAAACCAATCCAAACGTCTTCTCAGATCCACCCAGACGGATCACACGACCGATAGACTGACTGATACCAATGTAGTCCATGTTGCGCATGAAAATAACAGCTTCCAGTCCATTGACGTTGATACCTTCGGACAGAATAGAGTGATGCAGAACAACAAACTTCTTCTCAGAATCTTTGCCCCAAGCGTTCAGAGTCTCGAAGAATTGCTCACGATTGACTTTCTTACCGTCAATAATTGCACCAGTCTTGGATGTGATCGTCATCCAAGAATAACCACGCGAGGCAAGTTCAGCACAGAAATCAGAGTGAGACAGAAGATTGATAATCTGCTTTGTTGTGCGAGCACAGATCAGAGTCTTGTCGATGCTATTATCATCTATAGTCTCAAGCAGGTTATCACAATCATCAGCAAACATAACCTTACGACCTTTGATCATAGGCAGTTGTTTGACTACAACTTTAGGAGGAAGAATGTAACCACCTTTGACCAACTCAGGTGCAGGAACATTGACCAGAACCTGACCATAAACACTCCAATTCATTCCTGGTTTCTTAGGAGTGAGAGAATGTTTGGGAGTTGCAGTATAGAAATAGCAACGATCTGCGTTCTCTGCAAAGAACTCAGTAGCAGGGAAGAAGTTCTTCTTTACGCTGTTATGTGCTTCGTCAAAGTAGATAGCATTGACCTCAATATCTGCATCAACAATACGTTGAAGAGAATTGTATGTGGTAAAAATGATGCAGTTCTCACCCATGTCGCGGGCACAATTAGCAAACACATTGATTCTGTCTGCTTTGGTAGTGCTGAAGTGGTGAGTTTCACCACTGTGAACGTGCATCACATGTGTGTTAGCAGTATCAATAATCTCCAGAAACTCACTGCAAAGTTGCTCAGAGAGAAGAATACGCGGAGCTACAACAACAGTTGTGGTGCCGTTGTTGATAGAATCATGACGGCGCTGAGTATCAACAATCATGGTGAGAGTTTTACCACCACCAGTAGGGACAATGATCTGACCTTTGTTGTAAGATTGCATCCGAGCGACGATGCGGTCTTGATGCGGGCGAAGCGTCAGAGTCATTGATTTGTGTCGTTAGAACTATTATACACAAAAAAACCCCCTTAGACAAGAGGGTGGACGGTTCGCCAGCTGGTATCCTCAGTCATTAACAATATCTCCAGCAAACATCATATTAGTTACACTTTCACGAAACTCCGTAGCAACCTGACTCAATTCAGACGCTGGAAGATTAGTCTGAACTATATTACCATCAACCATAATGTTGAAAGTTCCATCACTATTCAAAACAACAGTAAATTGATTTAACATGCTTCTTGATCCTCCGCAAGTTTTCTTACCAAATGTTCTGCCCACTCTTCCATCTTATCAGGATGAATAGCACCTATTCCTGCATCTTTCACAGCGTTCTCCATGGATTTTATTTCTTCTTTTTTAAGAGATTTTTTGTCTCGTTTGAAACTCATAAGAGCACCCACATACTATAGTATATTATACGGGAACTCTAACAAATATATTGATTTCTTTATATTTGTTTTATAGTTCATTCATCATCGGTAAAAAAGTTACCAAATGTTCCACTATCACCAGGTTGACGGTTCTCCAACTTATCAAGGAGAGAATCCATTGACTGAAGATTATCAATTTTGTTGATAAGATCTGCGATAACTCCACATACTACTGGACGTTCTTGACGTGCAGCATATGCTAAAGCATTTCGGAGATTTGCTTCTGCTTCTTTAAGAGAAGCTTCTACTGATTGTGAGAGCGCCATGTTAATTAAGGTCTACGAAACGTTTGTAAGGTTTTTCTTTGTTTAATTGTATATCATCTTCATCGGATTCGCAACTTTTCCGCGCCCAAATATCTCGATCATCTGGATTTGGGTTGTAAAATGGACTATTTCCATCGTGCAGGTCTGCATATTCAATCCATCCAGTAGAAACATATTTAGTACAATTATACACTGGATTTCCTCTATGCGTGTGAGTAAATTGTGCTGGCCAAATTAACAATGTTCCTGCTTTTGGTTGTACTCTAAGACCCTGCCAGAGAAACTCAGTTTCACCTTCACCTTCAGGTACATCATTAAGATAAAGCATCCAAACTAAAGAACGTGCTACATTGTCTATTGAATCAACTTCACAATGCCATACATGATAACCACCCTGCGGTTCAGTTTGTTGTACCTTGAAGAAGACTGAGGTGTAATCAAAGTGTTTAACGTGATCATATGTATAATATTTTTTCTTATACAATTCGACATAACTCATGATTATATCTGAAATGTCCCCCGCATACCCTTTTTCGGGAAAATTTTCTAAATTTATTGATATATCTCTTCTATTAGATGCTCCACCATACATTTTTTCCGAGACCATTTGATATTCTGGATCAATGGAAAGAAAAAAATCTATCACGTCATCACAAAATTCTACAGATACTGCATCATCATAAATGCCTATGAAATCTTTGTATGTTTCTTTCATACTAACCAAGTAATAATTGCATATCTATTTCCTCTAGTTACAGGCATAACTTCATGAGGAAACATAAAGCTAGAGGGGAACATAATAACACTACCTTTTTTAGGTTTGAGTACTTTACTTCTATCGAAGAAAGCAAATTCACCACCCTCATAGTCATCATTCAGACAAATACTGCATGATGCAACTCTAGGATTCTCTTTGAAATGATCAGTATGCTGAACATAAAATTGTCCTTCTCTGTACCTCAACAGTTCATACCCCGTATCTTGAGATATAGAAAGACCTTCTCTTGCACAATCTGATTCATACTTATTGATTAAAGATGCAACGCAGTTGTAGAGTTCTTTATCTAATTTTGATCTAATGTTAGGGCTTTGCTCTAAGATCTCTCTTTGAGAGATACTGATAACATCACAGTTTCTAGCAGTATCATCTGCACCACCACCAGTCATTGCCTGACTCCATAAATCTGTCGTAACATATTCATTTAGAATATCATCACATACTCTGTCTGGTAAAGCATTTTCATAAACACGAATGAAATGATCTAATGTATGAATACCTTCTACTTTAGGTTCTGATTTTTCATCAAATGCAACGAAAACAGGTTCCTCTGGGAGAGAAACTCTTTCATTTAAGTTTGTTTCAACTTCTTCCTTCTCTTTTACTAATCTATTCAATAGACGAGATTTTTTATTTTGTATATTTTGTTTCTTCTGTTCTAATATATTCAGAATGTTACTGGGCATGTTTTCTTCCTCACTTTGTTTGTTTTCACATTTATGTTCTGGTTTGAAGTCCCAATCAATAGCTAAAAAATCTTCTTTATTCAATAGCATACCATTAAGATAACGATCAGTCAACTGTTCTGGAAATGGTTTTCCATCTCTAGGTTCATCATGAAGTGCTTTCATAATGTCTCTTTCATCAATTAAATCAGGTGCTACTTTATCAAAGTAATAGAGACCAGCAGGACTATCAGATCTAACATAGTGCATAAAGAATTGAGAATACCATGTACCATAGAACTCATCTCTCCAATGAGGAGCAACACAACCAAGATATAACACAGCGTCTCCTGGTTTTAATTCAAGGCATACATTTTTATTGTCTTTATTCTTGATCCAAATGGGCCATGGTTTATCACCATTTAGATGAAGAGTTGCTGATATTTCACATGAGGGTCTATCTGTATGTTTTTTTAATACGGAACCTTGTTTATATACTCTTGCGTAAGTATAAGTAGGCAAAACGGGTTCATGAATAATCTCTGAAATAATATGTGTAGAGTTACAGAGAAGTTCTAAAGCTGGTTTATAGTTGTATATACTATGCGAATTTTCTGCCTGTGGATCACCAGGAAGATTTGCATTTTCACAATCAGTTTTGAATTTTTCTGCGAGTGCTATTGCTTCATCGTGAGGAATAAATTGTTCAAGGAAAACGTAATTGTTATCAAAAAGTTCTTGCAACATAATAAATTAGTTTGTAAGTTATTTAATATCACCCTTCATCATGCTTGAAATACTCTTCAGGCATGAATCCCTCTAGTGACTCTTGATGTGTGAATTGATTGGGTGTATCTATTAAGTAATCCTCAAGTTTTATTGTAAGTTCTTCACTCTGACGTATATCAGCAACTGTTACATTATACTTTTTACAGAAGATCTGTACTCTTCCCAGTTTGATGAAGAAGGATATTACACCTGATACTGGTATATTGTTAATATCAAAAGCAGTTGATCCCATTAAGTCAAATAAATCAAAAGGATCTGTAGTCCTCATAATTTGCTGGATTTCATTTTGCATTAAATCAGATTCAAGCTGAACCTTTTCCGCCTGAACTCTTTCAATATGCTTCGCATCTGCTGCTTTTCTTGCCTGTTCTTCATCAAATCTTGCTTGCATAATTTCTTTTTCTTGGTCAATTATTGCCTCCACATTTCTAAGCTTCATATCAAGTTCTTGAGACTTAAGTAATACTTCCTTTTTATCATTTTCTAATTCAGTTCTAAAAGTCTGAAGAGCATCGTTTTCATATTTTATGAAATCTTCTCTTACCTTCATATCTTCTTTTGCTTTTATTACATCTCTATTGTGTTCTAATTCTAAACGATCGCGATCTCTTTCTATAGATTCATTTTCTAATTGTATTTGTTTTCTTGATACTTCTAATTGTTCATATTCTAAAGCAATTCTTTCTGACGTAACATCTCTCTCTTTCTTAAGCGTTTCAGCTTCTTCATGAAATAGTTTGTGTTCAGCTTCTGATTGCTTTCTGTCTAATTCTTTTTGCGCAAGAAATTCTCTTCTTTGTCTATCTAGTTCTTGTCTTTCAGAATTTACTTCATCAAAAAGTTCCGTTTTCTGATCAGAAAGGTTTTTAGATAATATATTAAATTGATCCTCTAGTTGATTTTGATTTTTAATAATCGATTCTTCAACTTGTGCTAAACTTTCTGATTTTTTCTTAATATCTTCTTCAAAAAGTCTAGTTTTAGTTTGAAGTTCTTTATCAAGTTTTACTTGTAATTCTTTTTTTGCAGAGATTTCTGCTTCAAAACGAAGTTTATTCTCTAACTCTGCTTTTTCTGATTCTAAAGCAAGTTCTCTTTGTTTAGTAATAAGAGATTCATTTTGTAATCTTCTATTTTCTTCAGCAGTTTCTCTAACCTTTTTAAGAATATTTTCTTGCTCTTCCTGTTGTCTCTGCATTTCAGCAGCACGACTCTCCTTCGTATTACGTTCTTGCTCTTCTCTTTCCATACGAAGTTTTTCAATCTTCGGAAGTTCTGCAAAGAACTTATCAATATATGGTTGGACCATATCAACCGTAGTAAGATCTATGTTCTGAGATGTATCAACAAATTCCAATTCACCAGAAGTTTCATCCCAGTGAATAGCATGAATATGTGAATCATCAAAAGTCCACGCATCGTCATTCAGAGACAACATTTTTTTGTCTACTGTGATATTCCTATCAGGAACAATTACTACGACTTTCATTATTGACTATCTCCAATAGTGTTTTTATTTATTAGAATCGGTGATTAGTTTCTGATCAGGTGTTTCATCTGTAACTTGAACCTGATGAGATGCAGAGAACATATTTGCCGCTGCTTCAAGGATATTTATATTTGACTGGTTTGCTTTTACCATTTCATTTCTGAATGACTCAACAGCAGCACCAGTCCCTCTTTGTTGTTGAGAGTTTTCAATCAAAAGCATTGGGAGAAACTGAATAGAACATGCCCATTCATCTACTGCCTGTCCAGTATTAGGATTATGTCCCATAACATGAGTGTAAAATGCACACTTATGTTCTACACAATCTTTACGAATTAACGGACACCACTTGCCTGACGCCATAATTTACCTCACTTGTTTTTATATTATACATGTATTTAATCAATGCTGCAAACAATAACATCAATGTATTGTACCCTTAAACTAAATCCAGAAGGAGCAGTAATCTGAGGGCTAAAGTCATCACCAGTAAATGGGTGAGTATGTGCGTCTCCACCACCAGTTAAAGATGTATTAGGAGAATTAGTATTATCACCTCTTATAGTATCTCCAGGAACAATTAAAGGTTGTGGATATGGAGAGAAATTAACGTTACTTTGTTGATATACTTGTGTTACCCGAACGGGAACATTAGTATTAGCATTTACAGTAGTATAAGTGTTTCTCTGTGCGTTAACAGTAACCGGGGTGCTGGAGGGTTGTCGAGCTGTTGATGGATTTCTAAATGGTGTTGTATTTTGAACTGGATTTGGATTAGGTTCTGGGCGTGGATTTTGTCTAGGTACTACTAGGGGTTCTTGGAAATTGAATGCCCTGTTTTGACGGACAGTGTATTGCACACGTCGGTTCTGACGTATATTGACTTGCCCCTGAGTTTGTCCTGTGAACGGCGCCGGTTCTCGATGCGCTCTAGCTTGAGACGAAGCTGGAAACGGATTAGGGTTTTGCCGGGATTGAGCACGATTAGTTCTCGTTGGGCTACGAACACGTCTATTTTGTCTGAAGTAAGGTCTTCTTCTATTTCTTCTCTGCCTATGACGATCAGGTCGGCCTCCAGGTCTGACTCTTGCGGATCTATTCTGGGGATTCTGATATGCAATCCCGCGATTTTGATGAGTCGGGCGTTGGGCTTGGGCGACCCTCTGTTGCATCCTACCTTGGTTTCTTTGTTGCTGAAACTGACCGGGTACTCTCATATTTCCCCTGACGGGATGACCTCTAGCTTGTGTCGCTTGTCGGTCCTGACCCCTATTTTGAACAGAATCACGTTGTTGATTTATCAGATGTGGCTGTTGGTATCTTTCCCGACTTATGGGATTAGTTGGTCGCTGATAAGTACCTGGGTTTTGTCTATTAACTGAGGACTGTCTGTTTTGTGGTTGTGGATAAGCATCGGGTTGTTGATACAACAGTGGTTGTTGATAAACACTTGGTTGTTGGTATGCTCTCTGATTTGTAATTGGTAGTCTTTCTGCATATGATCTCTGCAATGTTGCTTGATATGCAGTAGGTGCAGGAGGTCCATCATCTACTTCTCTCGATCCTATTTGGTGATCGTGAGAGGCTATTTCACTAAGAGATAATGTATGTGGTCCGACAGATCCTGCTGCAAGAGATGAAGAAACACTAGCAAATGCCTTTGGAGTGAGAGGCATTGCCGTTGTAAAGTCTGTAGTTCCAACAACTGATCCACCAGCACCGCTAGTTACTCTAATAGCAGAACCATCTAGATCTCCAGGAGCAGAAACTTGAGTTAATTTTGTCCATCCAGTCGGTGCTGCCGCCTGATAGAAAACCATTCTTTTACTTTGTGGAATTAAAAAGTAGAAACCTTCAATTACACTCCCATCACCAAATTCTAAACCATCTGCTTGTAAAATAGACATATTATTTCCTCCCTTTACGATTAGTTAAAACGACAAATAATCACATCAATATATTGAACAGCAAGATTTACATTTGCACTCCATGGTACTGCACTTCCTGTAAATGGGTGACTATGTGCTTGACCACCACCAGTAGAAGATGTTACTGGACCAGTAGCATTTAAGTCTCTACCAGATACTCCAGATCCAGGTTGAGGGTTAATACCAATAGCATCACCTGCACCGTGAGCGTGAGAAGGTAATTCTGTAATACTTAGAGTATGACCACCAACTGATCCAGAAGCTGTGACTGTTCCAGTAACAGGAACCTGACTAAATGTTGATGTAAAAGGACTACCACCAGCACCAGATGTTCCACCAGAACCAAAACCTCCGCCAGTTCCAGTAACAACTCTGAGTGCTTTATTATCATGTGTTGTTAATTTTGTCCATCCTGTTGGGGCAGACGATTCAAAGAACACAGTAACGGAATTCTGTGGAATGATATCATATCTGCTGTCTATCTGAGTCCCATTACTGAAAACAATACCGTCAACATTTAATACAGCCATTATATCCTAAGTAGTTATTTTTTATTATTTATTAGATATTTATTGAGACATATTGAAGGAGATAGAAACTCTATCTCTTCCAGTCAGGTTTGGAGTAACATAATGAAGAAGATGTGGTGGAAAAGCAATAAATGTTCCCTCTTGTAATTCTGGGCAATGTTCCATTGCATAATCAGTTCCATTGTATGTATTAACATGAACAGATCCATCAGTTCTAACTATGCGCAATTCTCCTTGTTCCTCACCTTCGTATAAAGGATAATATAGAACTATTAGATCCGCTCCTGGATGACTATGAATAACATTATATGAATAATCATGATTCATATTTACCCATAAGTGAGCACCACCTATATTAAAGTCACAATTACTGTTTATATTTCTCATACATTCATTAGCAAACTCCACAGCTATGTTTCCAAGATCGTAGATATTTCTGAGAGTACCCTTAAAAACTGCAGAATCTAGAGGTCTAACCTCACTCTGCCATCCACCCATATTAGATCTATTTGTGCCGGGAATATGATTTACAGAATCATAACATTCTCGAAGTATTTCATCATTATTTACGTTTGGAAAAGCTCTCCAAACTCTATCGATGAAAATATCATCATATTGAAAATCCTCCAGTTCAATTCTTTCTCTTTCTACAGGTGCAGAACTACCATGATAATGTTCTATGTTGTAGGTCATTCATCATCCTCCTCATCTTTTTTCAAATCTTCTGGGTCATCAAAAAACATAACTTGATTTACTCTAGTTTCGTGGAACCATCTATCATCTTCTATAGCCATTCCATGCTCATATCTATAACCATCAAATGCAACTAATCTATTATATTTTGACTTAAAAGATGCAATTCTTTTACATTCCCCAGTATGTTTAGAAATCCAAGGATCTCCATGTTCATGACCTCCTCTTCTTTCCCAAAAACCATCACAAAGTCTGTATAGATTTGTTCCATATGAAGTACCATCTTCACATTTATTCAGATATACTAGAGCGTTATATCCAGTATCTGTATGAGGCCACCACCAATTATTCTTGTAATCATTATATTTTCTCGATTTCTCATCTATAAAAAATCTAGTATGATTAGTGACTACTCTTGTTCTGGTGTTGGTCGTTTGATTGAATATTTTTGATAAGGCATCATTTGGAATTTCAATTCCTTCAGAATCTAAACCATCCCACCTACGATCTTCAAAGTATTTGGTGTTTTTAGAATCCTCAAAATCATCCCATTGATCACCCCACTTCCATAGTGGGGGAGTTTTGTTAGTTATATACTCAAAAACTAAATCTGGATACTTATAGAAATCATCCATCCAATACACTTTAGAGTCCTCAAAGTCTTCTACATGTATATTGGATAGATTGTTAATTTCCCAAATGTTCATGATATCAGTTGAATTACTTTTTCTTACCTTTACCTTTTTTTTGTTTCTTGGATTTTAGATTCTTGATTGGAAAGTAGCTTTGTTTTTCTACTCTCAACTCTCGAAAGAGTTTACGGCATAATGAAAATGCATCTCTATCAGACATGTTAGAATTTACAACTGCCGAAACTTCAGACGAAAAATCAACTAAAGACTCTCTAAACTTAGACTGTTTGATGACTTCTTCCACAATGGTTTCAGAAACTGTTTCAGTTTCTGCAGCAGGAAGAGGACTACTGATAGTAACATCAACGTTACCTGTTTCTTCGATGGACATAAAATAAGTCTCCAAATAGACATTTTTATTTATTGTACACCCGATCGATCTTTTTTTCAAGTCTTAGTATCTCACCTCTCAAGTATACTTGATTATCTTCTATTCTATCAATTCTTTCATTGATACTCTTTACCCAATCATATAATGGAACTTCCTCTTCCCATGTTAGATCTGGTTCTTCATATAATAATATATCAAATATCTTTCTCAGTTTTCTAATCATACCAAAACATTTCCTCCATTTTTATTGAGGAAACACAAAATCCAAATACCCAAATAATTCTATTTGTAGATCCTCTGGTTATCGTTACTTCATGTTCAACATCAGAAACAGCATAGCAAAGTAAATCACCAGAGTCAATATCATACTCTTTTCCCTCAATTATAGTTACACCACCAGAGTCAGATTTTTGAGAAATAATATTACAATGCACAGTATGAGTCTCTGGAATGTAAATAGGATCTATATGTTTAAAAATATATCCATCACGAATACCAATACCATTAACAATTCCATCAACAAATGATGGAGGGTGATCTTGATTCCACAGATTAAACTTAGCACGTATTCTATCTCGAATATTGTAAGCTACTTTAGGGTAGTTTATAAAGACATTCTCATCTATATGATCGATATTATTAGCCAACCTAGTAGTAACTCTAGAACCAGGATCATCATAATCCATATTAGCACTCATATAGTAATGAGGATTCTCTCTAAAATTATTTAAAGACCACTTATTTAATATATCAAGTTCTTTTTTTGATATAAATTCTTTTATAACTCTTACTTTTTTCATTGATATCCACTAATATCGATATTAAAGGATATTGTTATCTTATCATTCTTTACCTCTGGAACATAGTGAGGTAAAGGTCCAGGAAACATAACAATATATCCTTCACTAACTTTAGACATACTTGTATCAGGACCAATTACACTGGGATCGCAATTTATATGATCAAAATCTCCTCCAGGAAAATAATTATCGGGATTATACCAGGTTGTATTTGCAGTTCCAGTATTTTCAAGATAGTAAATTCCAGAAAAATGATGTGGAAGATGATTATGTATTTCCTGATTTCCTCCAGGTTTATACTTATTATACCACATGCTTGCTATAACTGCTGTTTTAGAAACTTCTGTTAGGTTTGCCCAACCATCATCGTCAAGGAAAAACACACATTCGTTGAAAGCCTCCCAAATAGCGTGCATTAACTCTTCGTTATTAAACAAAATCTCACCATTAGTTTCATCAAAGTGATACGAAGAAATTAGATCAGATGCAACCCATCGATTTACAATTTTATCAGCATTTTCTTCTAGATGTTTTTCAATTTCGGGTAAAAGTGTTCTCTTAATTGTGTTATGTTTTTCCACTTTTGAATGGTATATAAACCTGGGAGGAAAATAAAAAATTCCAGTTTTGTCTTTCAAAGATTCTTTAAGCATAATACTATACTGGTATAGGACCATCTGAATTACAAGGAGACATATTAAATGATAGAATTAATCTCTCTTTGTCTGATGCATTTGGATGAGTAAAATGTACAACTGATGATGGCCAACAAAGAAGAGATCCCTCCTTTGCTTCTTCAAATTTCCAATCCGATTGACCACCAATAGCGTTAGCAATAAATGGATTCATAAAAGTAGTTGGAGTATGTTCTTTTTGATCATAATGAATATAAAGAACACAACTATATCCTATGAGTCCATGATGATGTGGGTAATGTGCTTCATATTTTTTAGATTTTTCAAACCAAGAGTTTTGTATTGAAAAAAAGAGAGCATTCTCACAGTCTGGAGAGATTATATTTGCATATTCATCATTAAATTGATCAGTTTGCAAGAACATTACTTCAAGAATTGCAAGTTCTTCATCTAGAATACTATTGATACTATCATTATACTGACCACCTTCACGATAATGATAATCCGTTGAGACATCAAACGGATCACCGCCTATTATCTGATTTTCTTGCGTATTATTATATAAAGAAAGAAGTTGTTTCTTCTTATTTTCCCAATCCTTAACTTTTATATGAGCTATTGGTATCTGAAACATAGGAATAAGAATATCTTCCTCAGGATTTATCTCATATCCATGAGGAATTTCGCAATGCATTCTTCTCCTCTGCTCTTGAGGATGAGGAACTCCTTTGTTAAGACTCATTTTTCAATTCTCCAATGCTCATTACCATCTTTCGGAACCCAAAAGAAATATTTTCTATTTAACGATGCTAAGAAAAGCATATCATTATTTTCATTCTCTACTCTACACGAATGAAACAAGTCCATCTCATTAGAGAAACGATTTTTTGCTTTTCTAGAAAGTGGATGTACGCAGACAAATTTCTTCTTCATTATATCACAAAAGAAAGTTAATAGCGACAGAAGTTACACGGGTTCCCCATTGTAGCATACACATGAAGGATGCAACAAATAATAGTTTCTCCAGAGAAGACATGTCCCTCCTATTTACTCACATAGTATAACACCCCCACCCGAAGGTGGAGGTGTGAGTGGACAGTTTTGTAACTGTTCTAGTCAACAAAGTCAAACAATGCTGCTGCTCTGAATCTAGCACCACCGTCGTCTGAAACCAGCATAAAGAGATGTGTCTTGCCCGTTGAAAGGAGCGGAGCCTGATCTTCTGGGAACTTAACAGATGTTGGCCACGTAATTGTACCAGAAGTGTGAGTAATTTCAATAGTTACACCATATGCAACTCCACTTGGAACATTTGTGAACTCAAATGCTACGTTACCATTGACTGTTGTTGTGAAGTAATTTCCTTGAGAACAATCAACAACTGTTGTTGATCCTAGTGCAACAACATTCTGCTCAACAGGAGCAAGAATAGACAACTTATTATTAACAGTAACTATATCTGAAGTCACTGTTGGTAGTGTAGAAATACCAGTAGAGTTAATATTCGTTACTGTAGAAATACTTCCTGTGATAGAAGCATTACCAGAAGCAGTAAGATCAACTGTTGTTAGATTTCCTGCAAGTGTTACATCACTAGAGAAAGATACAGTACTACTATTATATGGGTGAGAGAACACCACATAGTTTATTCCACCAGATCTTCTATAATAAGAGACAGTATCAGCAACTTCATCGATAGCAAATGATGGAGAAAGATTTCCATTAAAGAATACACCACCACCTCTGTCTGCTCTAGATCCTACACGTAAATATCCAGTTCCTTGAACATCACCATAGGCTTCAAATCCAGCGTTGTTGTTATCTCCACTGAGGACTCTGACTGTTCTATCAGCAGCATCAGATGTACTACCAGCAGAAATACTTCCAGAGAAGTTAGCAGTTGCATTTGAGAATGTAGTCGTGTTTACTTCAGTAGCAACAACTGTACCAGAGATGGTTGCAGAGTCTGCTTCTAATCCATTGATTACCTGAATACCTTCTCTAAAGACTGCATCATCAAAGAATGTGGAAACACCTGTTGTTGCGATAAATCCACCCTGAGAGAATAATGTTTCATTAGAGACAATGTTTTCATTGAAAGTAGAAACACCACTAACAACTAGGAACTCAGGTTCAACAGCACTGGAGAAGAACGTAATTGTTCCAACTCCAGAATTAGTATCAACATCAGCAGTAATAGAAATACCAGTTCCTACAAAGTTAATGTTGGTTGCAATACCAGCGTAACTTGCACCATCAGTTGTAACTCCAACGTTTCTAGATAGAGCCAGTCCTTGATCAGAAATAAGACCAAAATCTTCCCAAACATCATCAGATGTGTAGACCCATCCAAGAGTTGCGCCACTATCTGGTTGAGAATTAAGAACAACATCTCCAGGGTTTCCAGCAACTGTTGGTTTGGATGGAGAGTTTGTATACTTTCTAGAGATTTTATTAGATCCTTGCATAAACAAGGACTTCAATTCTACACCATCATCAGAAGAAGATGTAATCTTTTCATTGAAAATAGTTGGTCCATCAAACTCAGAAACAATATTCTTCTTAGGACCACCCTCAACCTTCAGAGATCTTGTAACTGTAATCTCAGAAGATACTTGAGCATCAAACCCTGCTTCATTTCCAGTGGTAACATCCTGACCAGTAATAGTAATGATGGGAGCATCAAATACATCTTCTCTACCAGTTGTAGAATTGAGTTTCTTATTACCGATGAAGAAGTTACCATCACTATCCATTGCAGTGAATGCAACAACACCACCATTCTGCTTGTTAGATTGTGCAATAAAGATTTCTCTTTGATCAAGAACTCTATCTTGTCTATCAGGTAAACCTGTAGAATAATTACCAGGACCATATCCAAGATATTCAAAAGTATGCCCAGACGCACGAATGATAGAATTTCTTCTCAATTCCATTGGAATTGGTTGAATCTTTCTTACAACATCACCAGAAGCATGTGTCGATCTTACAGATCCAAGTGCTCCTCTAAAGACTGTAATTGGGTTCCCATCCACAGATTCTTTAATTCTAAAGATTTCATCATTGATCTGTAAGTAATCGCCAATTTCCAAATCATAACTACTCAAAGATGTGATAGAAAGCGTTGTTGCATCTGCTGATGTAATAGCAGCACTTAGTTGAGCAGTTACACCACCATATTGGTCAATAAGTCTACCGCCAATGTTTTGATCAGCAAGACTGATTAAACCACCTCTAGATGTAAATCCATTTCTAAATGCTCTAATTGTTCCTAAGGCATTTGGAACTGTTGTTCCAACTCCAACATTAACTTCAAAAGTATTCTGACCTGTAACTCGGGTAATAATGTGATCTTTATTGTAGCCAGAGTAGTTAGCACCAGCAAGTCGAACCTTGTTATCTTCTGATAGTCCATGATTAGCCACCGAGGTAAAGCTTACAACACCCGTAATATTGTTATACGAGAGTGATGAAATACCGATCGTAGGTCCAAGGTTATATGCCTTAGAACTTAACAGATCAGTTACTCCAACACCAAGGGTGTTAATACCAGATATTGTCTCCATAGATTCGACAAAAATCTGGTCATCATATGTTGTTGTAATACCAGTAATTCTATACAGAGTATTGTACTGAGAATGCGAATCTGCAATATCAGTTACGAATAGTACATCACCAGTATTATCATAGATTGAATCTACATTTACTGTAGCAGTAGTAAATCCTGTTGTAGTTGCAGTTCCAGTAACATTTAGTTTATCACCAACTGAATATCCTTGTCCGCCATCCATGACTTTAATACCAGTCAAGGATCCAACACCATCGATAGAAACTACACAAGTAGCATTTGTTCCATAAACAGTTCCAGAAGTTCCCGTCAGGGTTGCATTATACAGAACAGTACCACTTCCAGATCCATATCCTTGTCCAGGACTATCAATACTTAAAGAGGTAATCCTATTCAATCCATGCTCAACTTCAGTGAATAGAGTGTGAGCAATACCAGAAGAAGGAGTAGATACAATATCAGTAATAGCTATACCAATGTTTACATCATCATATAGTTTAGTAAGAGACTCTTTCGTTATACTCCTTTGAGCATCGTTGACGATAACGTTACCTACTAACTGAGATTCTGCAAATGATCTTGTACCATCAGGGTCCGACTTTGGATTATCCTTGTTAATTTGAGGATAAAGGAATTGAACTGGTTGAACATATTTCTCAGCATCAAAGGGAGCAACAGTAGGATTATTAGATGCACTTAAAAGAATTAAGTGATAGATACCATCTTGCTCGTCCTTGATATACTTCTGAACTTCTTCAGAACGATAGATTACATATGTTCCAGGTAATTCGTACTTAGTGAAGTATGGAAGATTAGCATCTCTTGTATTAGGATCACTGGAGAATAATCCAGGAACAGTTGCTAATGTATATGTGAATGTCTTTTTATCAGGAATAGTTGCTACAAAGAAAACACCATTATATCCAAGATCATCTTGACCATCAGTATTTTCAACACTCTTGATATTTCTCAATCTAACGGTATCACCGATAGTTAAATTATGTGGTAATTCAGTTGTAATCGTTGCTGTTGTTCCAACAATTTCCGCATTAGCAACAAATCTGGGATTTCTTAGTTCTGTGCTATCATTGAGAACTTTAGATGAGATACTGTAATACTTTTCATTTTCAGTATCGTTACCAGTTACACCACTAGATTCTTGAAGAACATATCCTTCAATAGGTGGTCTAGAAGTAGTGGGATTGTCCTTAGGAATAACATATCTCAGGCGATAGATTCTATCTAAAAGACCTCTAGTATCAGGAGTTCTTGTAAAATAAGATCTAGGAGTAGCATCAGATGTTAAATTCTGAATTAAACCAAAGAGATTATTATCGGAAGGGTTTTGGGAAACAGAGAGATACCATTGCATTCCACCCCATTGTAATGGGTGTCCAGTATCTCCAGGAGACTTATCAGATACTCTAGAAACTACCTTAACTGTACTGGTTTCATTAGAGTAAATTGTAGCCTGCTGACCAATTAAAGCATCATTAAGAGTCTTAGCAACTTTAATTTGATTAGCAGCTAGACCTGTTGTGATTGCATAATATAGTTGACCCGTGATCAATCCATCAGGAATGTGTCCAGTATCACTCAGTATTCTTACAGACTCACCAGTTTCAAAGGAATGATTTTCCGTAAATGTAAATGTATTAGATGTAATTTCATTTGAGATTCCATTTGTTTTCTTAGTAACAGTAAACTCTTTCTCAAAAGAAGTTTCCGTACCAGGCATCACAATCTTTGCAGAATATGTAGAGGTAATACCTGCATTGATAACATCAACTTTAATTACATCATCAGGTTTTGCACCAATTCTATATCCATCAATAATTTGATTTGGTTTCTCTGCTTGAACTAATTTCTCATAAAGGAAGATTGTTCCAATACCTGTGGTTTGATTTACATCAAAGGAAACAAATTCTACATTTACATCAGCAGCAACATTTTCTTGTGGTGGAATGACGTGAGTAATATATCCAACATCATCTTTTGTGAAAGATTCTGCGCGGAATCCTCTGGATACAAGAGATTTAGCACCAAAGTTTGAGTTAGAGTTGGTGATAGAAAGATCACCACCAGTTTCTGCTAAGAAGTGAGTCGCATAACCAATAGCAAAGACAGATACAATTTGAATAACAGAATTGTTACTTGCTTTGATGTGATAGTTTTCGTATGATGGTTTATACCTTGCTCTAGAATCACTAAACAGGTTTGCTACTGTTGTAGAATCTTGATAAGTTCCTGTGGTATCATCATACTTAAGGAAAGCATTATTATCTTTTTGCAGACCAATTCCAGTGAACTGGGCAACAACCATAGATTTAAATCCATCGGCTTTATCCCCATCAGCGTGCATACCACAAGCACCATATACAGATCTCAGAGAGATATTAAAGATATATGGAGATGCTGAGGTAACAGTATCAGTAACGATGGTGATCTCTCCCTCTGCAATATCAGATACAGATGGTAGTGCAGTGATGGGAGAAGATGGAGCCTTATACTCAATCTCCGTAGCACTATTCTTCTCACTGACGACAAATTGTCCTGTATATCCATTTACAGATACACCAGAGACTTGAATAGGAGTATCTACATCAAGACCGTCAAGTTCTTCAGATAGAGTAACAGTAATTGTGCTGGAAGATGTTTCACCATCTCCTGCTCTAATACTAGAAATTCCGACAGAAGCACCTCTAGATCCTACAATCCTATACTCATCAATCTTAGTTTCAATATCCAGAGGATCTTCAACAGTTTCAGGTTCAATTTCTCTACCAGAGGTAGAACCATAGACATCACCAATCTTCTGATAGTAAATATCAAGATCAGTTGTTCCAGAAGTATATTCTAGGAACTCATCATTGATATTAACTGCATTTTTACCATCGGCGTACTCAAAACAAGTAAGCTTATGGTGAGAGAAATTAGGAATAAATGTATTAACAGTGTAATCTTTGTAAGCAATCGCATTTGGATCAGCGTCAAAAATACTGAACTGCCAGAAATAGCAAGCACCAGTTACTCTAAAGATAGCAGATCTTTCAATGTCTGTATTCTCAGGATCTGGTACATATCTTGGTCTGATCTTTGTCTTTCTTAAATCAAGACCAACAATAGAAGTACCACGGGGAACAATAACACCACCGTAGACACTATTCAGTTTATAAAGAGTATTGTTTTCCGATAAAACATCAAAGTTAGTATTTCTGTCTAGAGGAGATAAATCTTCTGTAGTTGCTCCTGCTCTAGTAAAATATGTTCCACTAACTTCTGATGTAAGGAATCCTGGTCGGTTATCAACAATATGCTCACCAGGATACAGCAGGATTGTTGTTTTTCCAAATCTATCGTTTTCTCTTCCCTCCTGATAGGAGAACCTTGCAGCCTCCATCAGTGCTCTTTGAATAGTTTTGAAAGGTCTTGCTAAGGAGTTACCCTGGTTTTCAACGCTATCCGTAGAGTCTAAACTGGAAGGATCTACATAAAGGATCTCTCCTTTGGTATTCTTGAGAAAATTATCTAAGCGGCTAAGACCCATTGTATTTCTCTGTTAGGACTATTCTATGTTCTATTTATCGCTTCCATTTCTGGGGGTTCCACTTAATATCTAAGGATTTATCGTAAGTTAAAAGGAACCTATGTTTACGAGATCTTTCTCTCCATTCACCTTCTTTTCCCTTTACAGATCCCCTGGAATGCTTTGTTCCATCAACATAATAGAAGTCTTTTTTGGGATCCGTTAACCCGAAATAGTCAAAATTGCAAGCGCGGTAGATAGTTCCAGAGTGGCGATCAGAGTCAGCGTAGCTAAGAATAGCACGAACAGTTGTATCATTTCTAAATCTCCTAATACATTTACTAACGAACCATGATGTGATGTTATACTCATCCTCCTGTATTTGAGGATCTATGCATAGTCTTGAAAGTTCAAATAGACCCTGTTGTTGATCTCTTTCTAATCCAAACGCCCCTACTCCTAACTCTGGAACTGGGAACCCAGTAAAAATACAGACACCAAGGCAACCGCCAATCCTAAGAGGACATTCCCATGTAGCATGTTTGTAAAGTCCATAGTTAAATCCCGACTTGAAATCTTTAGACTCATTTTTTAGATAATGATGATTATAAAGGAGGTCTTTTACTTCTTCTTTATACACTCTATCTATGTAAAAATCACTCTTCACTTAAGTAATATTACTCATTTTGTGAGCATTCTAGCATATATTCTACAGTATTTGCAACATCTTCCATAGCATCACGTAAGAAGGGTTGCGAACCAGATTCTTGGCTCATAGGTTCTTTATCATCAGTAAGAGTCCATCGCCATTGACGATTAGGTTGTGAGTACCAAAGATTAATTTTCATAAGTTTTTCTGTAAAGTACTTAAGAGAGGACTTGAACCTCCACGGATTTCTCCACTTGGACCTAAACCAAGCGCGTCTACCAATTCCGCCACTTAAGCGAGAGGACTGCTGTTTTGGATTGGTCATTCCACCATTCCCAGCAATCCAGTGGGAGATCGTTATGGATCGGTCATTCCACCGTTCCCGATCAATCCCTACTATAAATGATTAAAGATCCTTGATACTTTTTCCTGTGGCCATCAGTATAAAAGATTCAACACCTTGATAATCATTTACTACAAACTCCAGGTGCCCCTTAAGTTTGATTCCTTCTAAAGAAGGAAAGCCAATTAACGGACTTGAACCGTTGACCACCGCTTTACAAAAGCGATGCTCTATCCATCTGAGCTAAATTGGCGACTCGCACTTATTTAGTGCAATAGGAGTGGGGGGACTTGAACCCCCACGGGATTAACTCCCAACAGATTTTAAGTCTGGTGCGTCTACCGATTCCGCCACACTCCCAGATAGGACTGCTGGGACTTGAACCCAGATCACTCCGTTATAAGCAGAGGGCCTTTACCTTTAGGCGACAGTCCCAAGGAGGACTTACCTCGCAGCAACCCAAGGTTCGGAATAAGCAATCATTTCGTCAGGAACAGTAGATTTCACAAAATCAAGAACATTCATAAACTCATCAATGGTATCACATTCAATCACTTTCTCATCGCCTTGATCAGAATACATGTAGAAAGTCTTACGCATAGGATCAATAACGAAACGAGAAAGGAATTCGTCTTGAGGCATCGGATGTGCTCCGTTGATTACCCTCATATTATAGGGTGTCCTAGTCCAGGCGTCAAGCCATTAGGTCGCAGAGAAGGACAGTGCTGTGATTGACTGACCTGAGGTCAGTTTCCACCTGATCAGAATTCGATTATTAGAATCATGAGATGATGATGAAGTTCCAAAAGTACAAGTAAATGTTCCACCACTACTACCCATAACTCCGCCAGAAGAACACCCTGGTTCAGATGATGTGGGTAAACCTGCTCCTCTATATGCTTGGAACATATCAGCCCAACCATTTGTTCCTGATAAAGATGTAGTCCATTCTGCATTATCAGGCATACAAACGAAGCATCCAGCAGCAGAACCAGTGTAACTAATACTGAATTCAGATACATTTGACCTGATCAACTCTACTTGAAAATATTGTGCTCCAGATCTACTAGATGAATAATCAGGACCAGTAGGAAGATATCCAGTTGAATAGTTTGTTTGATCATGGCGAAGAGTTCCTCCTCTTACCACTGCTTCATATACAGCAACAGAAGAGTTAGCAGTCCAAGAAGTAAACACTGGAGTTGGATTGTCTCCACTTGCTCCAGCATTGACTCTAGTAGCATTTCCAGAACCAGTTCCGAGAGAGGAAATGAGAATGTTATCCTCATCAACCTGACTGGTTGTAGACGTAGTACCCATCAGATTTACATTTGTTGAAAAACTGACTGCTTGATTATTATGCGATCCATAAGGAGTAACAGCATCATAACTAGAGAAATGACCTGATGTTATAGTATTGTGTATATTATTTGGCGTATTTGTTATTAGTGTTGTTACACCTGTTCCAACACCATAATTTCTTGCTGGTGGGTGAGTTCCGCCAGCAAAATTATTATAGAATATATGACCTGCATTGGTAAATCCTGTAGTCTGTCCATCAGAATTCAAAAGTTTATAGTTTGTATAGCTGTACATATCACCACTTGCATTTTCAACAGTAGCAACATAGGTGAAATTATTATTCGTTGATTCTGTATAATGAGGAACACCAGATGAATAACTCAAAGTAGGATTACTAGGTGAAGTAACTGCACCAAATGAAATTATTGGTGCTGATACTGTGCTTGGATCTTCATACCAAAAGACTTCACCTGATGTTGCTGATCCATGAGTAAGATACGCCTTATTATATCCATCGGGAGAGGATGCATTTATAAGTCTTACATCATATACCTGATAAAACGCTGCTGTTATTCCAGTATTACGTGTTGATTGCGATGCATCTTTATTATCAGCAATCTGAACAGCACTTGATGTTGCATTGTTTACACCAGTATCTAGAGTTGTTGTTCCAACTGAAACTGCATTAACAAATCCAGTAACTGTCCCACTATCACCAGGTCCTACATCATTGATATAGTTAGTCGTAATAGTGCTATCAGTATTTCTTGCATATTGCGATCCTGCTAATGGTGCCGAACCACCAGTATTATTGGTAGGAGTAAATCCCTGACATAAGTAAGCAGTTCCGTCAGTTGCAGTTAAACTCAAACTTAAACCATTGAATGTATCTGGGGCAACGGGAACTAACTTACCTAATATGAAATTGAGTTCATTAATCGAATCTTTTGTATGATCCGTATTGCTTATAGTAAATGCTCCCGCCTTAAATCCACCAGCGGGAGTACCAATGATCTGATTACCTTCAAATGTTGTTGCAGTCACAACACCAGAAGCATTTACATTATCGAGTTCAGTATGACCATCAATATCAACATCACTGGAGAATGTGGCTGTCTCCGAAACATTCAACACGTCTAAATCTGTAGTGCCCTCTACATCGAGATTACCATTAGCATCAATATTAGCGTTGAACGTAGCACTCTCCGAAACAAAAAGAACATCTAGTGTTGCATTACCATCAACATCAAGATTACCATCAGCATCAATATTACCTGTAAATGTAGTTACACCAGCAATAGAAACGTTGTCTAAATTTGTATGACCATCTACATCTAATTCTACAAAGTCTCCATCTCCAACAAATGTTGTTGCTGTTACAACACCAGAGATACTTACATTATCAAGGTTAGTATGACCGTCTACATCTAATTCAACAAAGTCTCCATCTCCTATGAATGTTGTAGCGGTAACAACTCCAGAGATACTTACATTATCAAGATTAGTGTGTCCATCAACATCCAAGTCTTGAGTGATGGTTGTAAATCCTGAAATGCTTACATTATCTAAATTTGTATGACCATCAACATCTAGATCACCATTAGCATCAATATTACTAGAAAATGTTGCTGTCTCTGCAACATTCAGTAAATCTAACTCAGCAGTACCATCTACATCTAAGTCAACACCAACGAAAAGAGATGCGCCATTAAAAGTTAAGTTAGCATCTCCTTCAAGTTGTCCATCAGATGCAGGAAGAACAATTCTATCTGGAGTAAGATTTTCTACTTTGAAAGAGTTTGCTCTAGCACCACCATCGATATCAAGTAAACCACTGATAGTAGTCACACCTGCGATACTTACATTATCAAGATTAGTATGACCATCTACATCTAAATCTGTACCAAAGTTAACGCTATTTGAAAATGTCGTTACACCAGAAACACTTACATTATCAAGATTGGTATGTCCATCTACATCAATATTTGCTTGGAAGTCAACATTTCCACTGATTGTAGTTTCACCATCAATAGAAGAATTACCAGTGATTTGAGCACCCCCCGCAAGAACATTCAGTCCTGTTCTAGCAGTTACGATACCAATAGAATCAACGTTTGTTACGTCATCATATGTTAAAGTTCCCGCAATGGAAATATTTGAAGCTGTTACATTTCCAACAACGATATCAGGTGTGCCTGATAGATTAGCAGCAGTTCCACTTGTATTTTGATTACCTGCTATGTTTACACCAGGAAGATCAATATCAGCAGTGCCGTTAAAGCTTACACCGCCAATATTACGTGCGTTTTGTAATTGAGTCGCTGAACCAGCATTACCAGTTAAATCACCATCAAATCCACCCTGAGATGTAGTAACACCCGTATTATGAAATCTATTAGCATCGATTGCATTTACATAAATGTTAGGAGTACCACTAAGTCCGCCAGCAGTTCCTGAGATATTACCAGAAACAGTTCCTTCAATATTACCAACAAACTTTGATGCTGTTATAACACCACTAGCATTGACTTGATCAACTATCAAACTGGTAGTCGCACCAATACCAAAAGTACCAGATTCAAGCTGAATCTGATTTAACGTACTTTGTCCTATTGCGGTATTACCGTCAATAAAATAAAAAGATTGGGGCGGAAAGGACACTGTTTATCTCCTATCGATTGATGCTGTAGATTGAATTATCACCTGGATAATCATCAGATGATTGTCCTTCATACTCTACAATTAATTTCTCTCCGTCTGCTCTCTCTGCATGTACTAAGTAGAAACAATCAATACCAGTTCCATTTCCAGATTTAATTTTGATTCTTCTTCCCCATTCAATTGCATCGACAATTAAATCTTGAGATGATCCAATCTGAGTCAGAGTTACAGTAATTGACTCTGGGTCAACCAATCCTCTCCAATATTCAGGCAATTCAATTACATTACCACCAGCAAGCCTACCTCTATAGTAAACACCAGACTCTGGACCCTCTAGACATACATGTCTGAGTCTATACCCATCTTTTGTAGGATGAGGTATATCAAAGGGTTTTCTACTGGTAAGAGTGATACCAGCAGCACTTACCTGCGATGTAGCAGTAACTGTTTGATTTACTTGAAGATTATCAATCTGTGCATTTCCATGATACCTGGGATCACAAGCATCCTCTGGATAATCATCTTCATCAACATCACCCTTCCAAATATAATCATATCTAGTAGATTTAAGACCCCAACCACCAGCTTTCTCTGAACAGTCTTTACCACCTGAACCTGGTATGAACTCCTCTCCTGCCATTTTTTAAACCTCCCTCCTGTCGTAGTGATAACCCGAAATAGAATATTCATCATTATTTCCAGGATAATCTTCAGGTGATTTACCTTTATATTCTGGAATTAACTTTTCTCCATCTGCTCTCTCAGCGAAAACATGATAGTAACAATTAATCGGCATACCACCTTTTGCCTGTAAATATATGTAGTCATCATCAAGACGTTTGACTACAACATCTTGATGCGCTCCAATCGGTTGTAGTTGGACTGTAATAGAATCTTTATCTATGAAACCTTTCCAATATCCAGGAATAGGAATTTTATCTTTATTCTTTACTTTCCCTCGAATATAGACATCATTATACGGAGCCTCTGGGCAAGTATGCCTCAGTCGATATCCTTTTTTGTTTGGGTGTGGAATATCAAAGTTCTTCTTTGCCGCAAGGATATGTCCACCACAATTTGATATAACATTACCTTGCACCATACAATTACCACCAACAACTACATCCGAGTTAGTGTTAACTGTACCCAATAACGCAGAACTTCCACTCACTGCAAGTGAAAATGAATTAGATACAGGTCCATAACATTGACCACCGAAAATGAATGGCGGTGTAATCATATCGCTATTCTTTGCAGGACCAATCATTACAGTTCCCTGTAAGAATGGAAATGGTCCAGGATCACCAAAAATAGATGGACCTTCAATGTAACTAGATCCTCTAATTTGTGCTTGTCCAACACCTAATGCAAAAGGATTACCTTCACCGACAATTAGTTGTTTTCCTACTGTTACATCTGGAAAATTAGCCATAATTTATCTCCTTAGAATAAAGGCATCTCGCCTTTTTGTTGCGATTCAAAGTCAGTTTCAAATTTACTTCCCTTTAATACTGTTCTACCATCAACCACATCAACGAGTCCACCATAAATGTTCATGAGACCCTCACCAACCATTTCACATATACCATCAGAAACTATTTTTGCTCTACTTTTTGATTGAACAGTAAAGTTTTTGGTATTAAGAGTTATTGACTCATTACCATCGATAGTAACAACACCATCTTTATTCGATTCACCAGAAGCAATGATGTCGATATTTTTACCAACTAATTTAATTCTACCATTTGGCGCATTTAATATTATATCACCCTGCTGAGCATCTACGATAAACGCTGGTGATTCATCAGGAACATCATCACCACATTTGATTTGATGAGTTCCTGGTGTTCTTTGCGTCGTAAATCCTTTACGGAAATCATCAGCATCAAGACTCATGTAGTGTCGATAATCATATCCAGATCTAACCAATACAGCTGATTGGACATCATCTTTATGAAGATGTCCAAACTTTATTTCACCGTCTTTTTGACCATATCGAATTGTATGATAATTTCTTTTCTTACCCATTAGATATCGCGTATAGAAGCGTTAGGTTTACCTTGTTCATAATAACCACTGTCTGCACTAGAACCCGAAGGATCTGGTTTTCCATATCTCTGATTAACACAATCAACAACAGATATAATTCCTCTGTTGTCTCTATCAAGAGAATCGAGTGCAATATCTTCTAGATCTGCCTCACCGATTCTATTCACTTCAAGGACTGGGACTAACTCAGCATTAAATCCCGTAGGAGTATTTATGCGTACATTGGGAGTTTCCCTGAATCCACATCCTGTTTGTTGAACATTTATTTTCTTGATAGTACCGAAAGGTCCTAGTTCTAATTGTAATTTTGCCCCATAATCAGGTTCTAAGTAAACTTCATCATCTGGACCATAATTTGCACCGCTATCTTTAATATGAATAGACTTTAAGCACAATCTAACGCCATACTTTCCATTTCCTGTTGATGGAGAACCTTCAGTGTCTCCACCAGTTCCAAATCCAATATCTAAAAGATCATCTCCATCTCTTGGTGGAGGACACTTTGGTGTTGTTATTGTAACTGTCTCATTCACGGGTTGCAAATCACCAGGTGTGAATATATTCTCTTGAGAAACTCCATCATCAATATCTTTATCATCATCACTTTCTTCAGCATATCCAGTCACAGAAGTTGGAACTTGAATCTGAGATCCTGCAAGAACAGTAACAACATTACCAGGAGGGATTGGTTGTAACCAATTTCCTTCAGGGTCAACAATAAAAGTATCACATCTACTAGCCCACTGAGCACCATTTGCTCCCCAAGATCCATCATTATCTTTTAAGTAATCATAACCAGAATTGATTACAAGTATTTCTTTAACTACATTGCTACCAGATCCTGTCTGCCCTTTAGGCACAACTCTAAGAGTTGTTGTAGTTGTGTCTTCCCCATCACTTGCAGTAAGTATGAAAGTTTTTGGTAAATTAAAATTATCAATAGATATAGTTCCTGATTTTCCTTTACCTGCTATTCCAAAATTATTATTAATAATACTTACTTGCTTTCCTTCTGTAGATTCTATATCCCAAGAAAGAGAAAGAGTCGTACCTGCAGGAGGATTTTTTGGAGTTGCACTTAGTGTAACTATGAGATCATTTCCATCTTCTTCACCTCCACGAGTTTTAGTTATAGAGTTATCATCACCAGTTCCAATAGTTTCAGGTGTATCAGATGCATCAGATGATTCAGACTCATCGTCATCATCCTTAAGTCCTATTACTGCTTGCATGTATGCACCATTTCCAGCCCCAGTAGGATCATCTATTACAATCTGAGGTGGATTATTATACCCATCACCACCATCTACAACTTCAACCGCAAGTATTTCACCATTATCACCAATAACTGCATTAGCTCTAGCACCGCTTCCACCACCACCTACTATTTTAATCTTTGGTGGTCCAGAAGGAATAGGACCAACATTACATCCGCCACCAAACTGACCAAGTGTACTCTTTACACTATCAATAACAGAGTTAACAGAATCAACGGCATTTTCTCCTGCTTCTTTTACCTGTTCACCAACACCCTGAAGAGTTTCAACAGAGTCTGTTATTTGACTTGTTACATTCTTCGCAATAGATTGCAGATTTGCAGGAGCACTTAGAATATCATTCGCATCAGAAAGACCCTTATCAATGCTCCACTCTTCTGTTTCACCACAACTATAATCTTCCTGACAGGTAAATGCTGCACCAAATGCAAGAATATTTTCAACGAAACCAATAACTGCTCCGATAATACCAGATACTCCACCAGCAATATTTCCAATAATGCCCTGCACAGAACTCAATATACCCTGAACCCCACTAACAATATTTCCAAGTACATTTCCTAAAATATTTCCAAGAAGACCTTCAACCAAACACTCAGTTGCATTTACAATTTTATTTGCTAAATCTCTAATAGCTCCACCAATCAATCCTATAAGACCACTAACAACCTTATCAAAGAGACACGAAATAGTGTCCATCACTGTGTTTTGTGCTTTGTTTATCTTAGAGTCTTGATTAGGAATTGCAAGATAATATGCTTTTTTTGCCTCTGCTTGAACCTTATTAATCGTAAATCCTCTAACCTTATTGATAGTGCTCTTTACATATCTTGTTATCTTTTTGGTTAGTTCTCCATATTCTCTATCAATGTCTGCCTGAAGATCTCCAATTTCTCCATTTACATGCGTAACCCATCCGTTTGATAGATTCTGGAGTCTTTGTATTTTCTTTATGGACTTCCTCACATCTGTGAAGATTTGATTCATTCCCTCATTTTTATTACATCTTGAGGGTTGTTTTATAGGACTTGGATCTGCACCATCTTCACTCTTTGATTTACTAGCAGCATCTGATGTTGCTTCTACTGGAGATGCTTGAATAACAGATTCCGAAGGAGCAGCGGGTGCGTTAACTTTTGAAGAAGGTCCAGTGGAAGGTTGTTTGGTTGCAGGATCAATAACCGTTTCTGGTTGTTCCTTAATGTGAGTAATGGGTACTTTATCAGTAGGACCGTATCCATCAAATGGTTGACCTTTATTGCAGTTATCAACACCTCCGCCAGGAACTCTGGGAACAGGACTATATGATGTTTGATTATAACCCAAAACACCCATAATTATGGGTTGTTGAGCATCATTACCATCTAAGAAGAAACCATAGACCATGGCTCCTTGAGTCAAGTTAGCAGACTGACTTGCCCCACCACCTCCTCCGCCAGCGGTGACTGGATACATTACCTGTGCCCAAGGCAAGTCTTTATCCGCTAATTCAGGTTGCCCACATTCAATTTCATGATAACCAAAAATTCTGACTTTAAATCTTTCACCAGGACCATTTGTCTCACCTGTTTCTCTTCTACCTAATTGGTTATCCTGGTAATTTTCTTGTGCAGGAATCTGACCGATCCACCAAATGAATCCATCTCTTCCTAAAAAATTACGTTTTACTAGATCCTGGTCTAAAGCCATCTGTTATTAGTTGTCGTGTGTTTTACACTCGGGTGCGCTAGGTTCTACTTCACAATATAGTTCAAGTGCAGTTGGATCATGATGATCTCCTGCATCAATTTCATCTTTATGATTTTCTACATAAACTTCAAGTTCATGTAGTTCTTCTTCAATGTGACGACGTTGTTGCGGAGAGGTTGTAGGATCTTCAAGGATCTTTTTATCCGCCTTGATGTGTGCTTCGATGTTTTCCATGTTGGTTTACGGTTTACGTTTTTCTGGGAGGGAGTCCCTCACTAAAGTTATACTAGAGTGGCAGTCACTCGGCGTCAACCTGTGACATATACTAGCGATCATATAGTTACCCGAACTTTGTTGATTTGGTTTCTTGTTTTCAGATTCTTGTAAGTCTGGAAACTCACATTGAATCATCTGACCAGCACGCAAATCAAAATCACCTAATATAGTTATATGAGTTTTTATCGAAAACAATTCAGAATACCTCATAGAGGACTGAACTAAGATACTTTCAGCATCAAATTGAGGAGTTTTGGGGTCAGATTTCAAGTTTCCAACCTGTTGCTTCGGTGTTCTTCCTTGTGGTTGAAATCCTGTATCTAAAGTTTGATAAAAATATCTGGTAGGAGGAGTGCCTTCAGTCCACTCAGAGCTTACTAATCCAGAGGCACTATCTGCCGCTTTTGTAAGGTTTTCATCTTGCTCAGTAAGATCATATCCCTTTGTTTTCCATCGAAGAGATATGAGATCAAAGTAAATTGTCTTATTATTATAGGTTCCCATCATCATATTTGAATTCATATCAATATTTTTTTCAACTCTATATGTTTGCACTTTATAGTAATTTTCCTTAGTAAATGCTGTATTAGAGTAAATATATTTCTTCTCAGGTTTTGCTGATAACAATTTATCAACGGATTTAAAATTAAATCCATCATGAGTTTCAAAGAATAAGTATCCAGCTTGGTGTCCTATACCACTATCTGGATTTGCTTTTGCTGCTAACCAAGTACATACTCTGAATGGTTTCCAAGTATTTCCAATAAATCTATATGGTTTTAATGTTTGATCGATATTAAATTCTTTTTTAGTTTCCAATCCATCAACAGTTAAAATTTTCTCAACAGTATCAGAAATCTTTCCAGTATAAGACTTTCTTATTCTTATCTGCTCATTTTTGAGATATTCGAGACTACAGAGTTCTATCTGAAAAACGTCCTTCTGAGTTCCAGGAGATCCTGCAACAACTCTATGAACATACAAACAAGATTCTCCTGTAAAATTTAGATTCCCTTTATTGGGATCAACCATTTGAACATCAACTCTACATCCACCACGAATTGGAAGTCCGTCAACAATTCCATTCATAGGTGCCTTATTTTCTGGATCTAATCCTCCAGTATCAGTAATAACACAGGTCATTGTTATTGCATTAGACAATACATCCTCATAATATCTTATCTCAGGAACCTGCGTTCTAACATCAATAGGATCCGCATCAACACCTTTTGGTGGATATATCTTAAATAATTTTATAGAACCAGTTGCTTGGTTGTTTGCTGTTAAAAGTTTCTTAGCCATTAGTAGAATACAGCTTGAGATACGAGTTCATTAATATCACTATTTAACGATAAAGTGGGGGTAACTTGATTTCTCTTCCCTCCACCAGAACTCTTAGGTGTTGGCGGAGATGACTGTACTGGAGGAGGTATAGGAACTACTATTGGCGATGAAGAAGGATCATCGTATGATGCAGATTTTTCAACATCATACTTTTTAACACTACCACCACCAAAACTTGCACTTCCAGATGCACCATAATCTCCAATAAGATTGGGATTATTCATTGCTTTTGATAAAGCCGCACCAAAAGAATCAGATGAAGATTCTGATTCTTCTTCTTTTGATTTTACTTTAGATCTACCATCTCCTGGTTGAGGAGCACCTACAGACTCACTTTGAGTAGGAGCAGAGAGATCTCCTGATGATGGAGGTGCTGAAGCAATTAAACCACCTCCGGGAGCAGTATAGTTTGAATCTCCCATATACTTTTTAAACTTTGCTTTTCTATCAGCAAGTCCGTTATAACCTCCATTGACGCCATATGTAACTTTTTTTATATCACCTCGTTTAGCTGCGTCACGGTCAACTCGTTCATTCCAATAAGCAATAGCAACATCGGCAGCAACTTTAGGATCAGCCGCAAGTTCTGGATTTTTAATCAGATCTACGCCAACCTTCTTACCATAATGACCATAGTTCCAACGTCCGGTTATTTGGATATATCCTCTTCCTTTAAATCTTTTACCATCACCTGGTTCAGTATTGCCCAGCGTCTTTGATCCTTCATAATCACTTCCATCGTGAATCTCCTCAGCATATTTAAAGTTACCGGTTTCATGTGCCATCTGAGCAAGGAACATTGCTCTCTCGGTTTTATCAGTATATCCTGCTTTATCCATCGCAGTCTTCAAAGAAGACTCATTGAATCCTCCACCCCCTCCACTAGGTCCTGAATCTGTTTTTGCAGGTCCATCTTTAAATTTAGATTTAAACATATTTCTAATTCCACTAAAGGGCATCAACAGAGATGCAAGTAAATCTTGTTTTGTTCTGATTCCATAGTATGTCTCACCATTATCTAAAGGAACTATAGCAACTTCTGCTCCAGGTAATTTCTTTGGTTTACCAATCGGTCCACCCTTGCTTTTTTGTTCAACCTTATCAGACTCATCAGATCTACCCATTCCCATTGCAACTCGGAACATTTCATAAAGTTCTTTACCAAGATATTCACCAATAGCACCACCAATTATACCACCAGCAGCGGCACCAAAGAAAGGAATAGGAATAGCAATTTGTCCTAATATACCTCCAATACCAGCACCAATACTAGAACCAATAGATCCAACAATCGCTCTATCAAGTTTTTCACCAAGAGCCATATCAATACCAATACCAATCAAAGCACCAACAACGGGAATTCTTTTGAATATTTTACTAAATCCCTTTGCTTTTTTTATTATAGATGCAGCAGTTGATGTTGCTGCTTTCTCTGCTGCTTCTTTTGCCGCTACTTCTGCAGTTTCCTTAACCACAATATCTGTAGTTTCTTTAACCACAATATCTGTAGTTTCCTTGACTGCTAACTCCGTTGCTTCCTTAGCAATCTTCTTGGTAGCATTTTTACCTGCTTGTCTAGCAGATCTTTTAGCAGCAGTCCTTACTGCTCTTACAGCACCTCCAGCACCTTGTCCACCTTTTAGAGCACCAAAAGCCGCTCTTCCTGCTCTTGAGAGAAACTTACGGAGTTGATTTGCTCTCTTGAGAAATTGCTTTCCTAAATCTGTTGCACGTTTTACAAGATTTTGTGCAAGTTCCTTTGCAGCGTTTATAGCACCAGATACAATTGGTTTGAGGAAATCAAATAAAGCACCTGCAACACCTTTAAATGCATTAAATATACGTTTTCCTACATTAAATAAAAATTTACCAACACCCTTCGTAATTTTATAGAAAAATTTAAAGGTTTTAAAAATTCCTTTTAGTATTCCTTTACCAGAAGTAGTTAAGTATGCTATAGCATATTTTAGTAATTTCCAACAATTCTGAAGATTATCGGTTATTTCAGTGAAAGCTTTCAATATTGGTTTATGATGCTTCATTATCACTCCCAACAGGGAACCAAGGAACGTAAACAATAAAAATCTCTTTATTGCATCAAATATTCCTGTTTTAGGAGCACCAGGTAATTTAAGACCCTCTCCACCAGAATCTTCTTCAGATTCTAACTCAGCTTCTCTTTGTGCCTTTGCATCTTTTTCCGCTTGTTTTCTTGCTGCTGCATCTGCTGCTTTTTGTTGTGCAAGATTAGAAGCAAGAATATCTTTTATTTTTATTGTAGTAATTTTTATCTCAATTACTTCTGATAGCAAAGAACTTCCACCAGGAGATGGTGTTGCAATAGGAGCGGATGGAGTTGGTACTAATGCACCTGCTGGTGATTTTACTATAGCACTACTTTTTTTACCTAAAAGTTTATCCTTAGATATTTTTGTAATTTTTCCTTTTGCTTTATCTTTAACAATATCCTTTCCTTTACCAACTATAGCCTTCTTTGCAGCACCCTTTGTCGCTGCTCCACCTAATAACTTTCCTGCTGCTCCGAGTAAAAATAAAGCCATAATACTATCCTATTATCCCCAGAATAGATTTAACAGCAGACCTTCGACCCATTTCTCCAGGATTTGTTGATGGAAAACTTACTGGAGGTGTTCCACCACCGCTGCTAGTTCCACCACTCATTGATGGTTGCTTATTATTTCCCATAGGTAAAGGAAGAACTGTAGGACTTTTCTTAACAGGAGCACCAGGAGCTTGTTTTAATGACCCTTCTTTAGAACCAAAGTCTCCCATAACAGAAGCACTACTCATTGCCTTACCAAACTCGGCATCAGACATAGAAGATGATCTACCATCTCCTGGTTGGGGAGCTCCGTAACTAGTTTCACCAGAACCATCAGAAATTTCTGGAGGAACTGATCCTCCACTTTGTCCTAATCTAATTCCAGCAAACCAGGAAGTACCAGCAGAAGAATGCCAGTGTGGACGATAATGGAAACCACTACTTGTATTGTGATCATACTGATGTTTTAATCCATCATCAGCAGCAATACCAACGTGAGTAATTGCACCTTTATTAATATTTCCCCCTTTATCTCTATCTGCTCTCCAAAGAATAATATCTCCTGCTTTAATCTGAGACTTATTAGTAATAACTTTACCCATATCTGTCCCACCAAAAGATGCGGCAAATGATGGAGCATTATATCCAGTTCCTTTGGGTGTATCTAAATCACCAACATCTGTTCTCCTTGTTGCTGCTGGATGACCTGCTGCTGATAATGCTGCACGAGTTGTGTTCGCACATTGATCACCAACACCTCTTCCTTTCCCTAAAACTTTCTTTGCTCCTGCAACAATTCCACCACCAGACATCAAAGATATATCAGTAAGTTTTGCTCTCTGTGGTTTGTTTGTTCCACCAAATGCTTTGTTGACTGCTAATAAAGTATCTACACCCATTCCCTCTGTTGTCTCAGGAGTAAGAACAAATTCATTTGGTTTGAGAGCAGTCAATTGTGTGTCTGGTCCTAAACCAGTTATATTTACACCTGTTTTTTTATCAACTTTACCCCCTTCTGCTGCAAGTTTAGAACTTACATCAATAGATAACGCATCTTTATCTTTTTTAACTGCTCCACCTTTATTCATAGCCATTAATTCATTAATAATTCCACCACCAGACATTGCTTTTATTTCTGGTTGTTCTTTGGGTTCTGGTGGTTCTGGTGGTTCTGGTGGTTTAACATCTGGAGTTTCTACTTTCGGAGAAATATCAGCAGGGTTGGGTGTTGGTGCATCTTCACCATCTTCACCATCAGCACCATCTTGAGGGATAGGTGTCGTCTCTTCCGCTTTCTTTGCTTCTTCCTTTTCTCCAGTTAAATCAGGACCTTCTAGTTCAGGTATATCAGGAATCTTTGGAAGTTCTATTTTTTCAATCTGAGGAGACCCAGGAATGAGAGATAGAACAGAATTTATTCTATCAACGAAGAAATTAAGTCCATTCTGAATCTGAGTAATAACAAAGTTAACAGGTGCTATGAGATTATCATTGATAAAGTTAAGAATACTATTAAAGAAACCAACGACATTATCAACAATATCTTGAATAGGTTGAAGTAATTTTCTTGGATTTTGAATAATTTTCATCAAAGAACCAAGAACACTTCCCAGCAAAGTAAACAGCAAAAATCTTTTTATGGTGTCAAAAATATTTGATAGTGGTTTTGTTACATTTTCTACTGCATCACCAATTCCACTAGAAGCTCCTTCTAATTCTTTTTCCCTTCCTTTCTTCTTCTCTTTTCCTTTTGCAATTCTAGATTTTTCTGCTCTTGTTTTGTTTAGCTCTCCTTGCTTCTTAAGAATATCTGCTATCTTTATTGTAGTCTTTTTGATTATAGTAACTTCTTTTAAAAGAGGATCTCCCTTTTTCCTAGATCCTCTTTTTTTTGTACCTGTACCTGTATCTGTATCATCAGCACTGGGTAGCATCTTTTGTCCACTACCAGGTAACAACTTAGATGTGCTAACTTTTCCAGATGATGGTTTAGATGCTGGTTTAGGTTTAATACCAGATGCTTTTATTTTTGTATTTTTTACTCTGAATTTTTGACCTTTATCTTTTCTTTGTACTCTCTTAAATTCTTTAAATACCGCATCAGCAGAACCACTATCACCACCACCCCTCATTCTCTGGGCAGCCATCTTTTCTTTTAATATGGTTACATATTCACCATATGTTAAGTCGCCTGTAAAATCTATTCCCAGTGCTTTTAGCACCGCAGGATCAATGGTTTCTTCTACAAGTCTTTCATCAGAACTTTCAAAGCTACGAGGTTTAACAGTAAGACTAGATTCTTTCTTACCTTCATCTCTTATGGATTTTAGTAGCTCGTCTAGATTCATCCTATCCCGTAGTTTGCTTTAATTTTTCTTCGTCAAGATGCTGTTGCAATAGAGTAACGTAAACGTCTCTCTCCCACGGAATCATATTTTCAATCTCTGTTAATGAGTATTTATGATACTGCATCAACGCAAAATTTAATCTGAAATAACTCATAAGGTCCATGTGGACCATCCCTAGGCGAAAAAAGACGCCAAACCCTCCAACGTTACTTTAGATTTAACACCCGTCTCAGGATTTTTTAACTCTACCTCATGAGAAAGTTTAGGCATGGTAGAGAAGAAAGTCTCAATCTGTTTAAATTGTGCAGAATTCATACCCTCAAGGAAATCCTTCAGTTCCTTATTAGTAACATCTTCCGAAGCCCAAACTTCTTCTTCATTATAAATTTTCTCTACACATCCAGAGATAAGTTCAAAGGATGCATCCATATCAACAGCTTCATTAGGATCAAAATTACTCTTGATAAATTCACTTAAAGAAGGATACTTCATATCCATGAAAAGATCATTACCTAGTTTAATAGTTTTCTCATGCTTTTTATCCTTTTCAATCTTAATATCATCAACATTAATAGTAACCTTTGCCTCGGTCACTCCATCATCAGGACAAATTAAATTAACTTCAATAGATTCCCCAACAGACTTTGCTCTAATATTTAAGAACAAATATTCAATATCAAATGTAGGTAACTTATCTACCTTGATACCTTTTGTTTGAATACAGTTGTTCAACACTTGCTGCACAGCATTTGTGATCTCTTTTGTATCTTCTGTTTCAAGTGCTAGAACAAGTAGTTTTTCTTCTTTAACAAGAAAAGGTCTATATTTTATCTTTTTCTCTGTTGAGGGTAACACCAAATCATATATTGGTGTACTAATTTTAGGTAAAGGCATAATGTCCTAAATCAATTTCATAATTTTATTTATACCCTATTCCTTGATGTAGCGCATATAACTGAAAGAAGCAGTGACCTTTAGAATCTCTGATTGATTGTAAGAGATAGGAATAGATGCAATACTCTGAGGAAATGCATTCAAAAATCTATACCTCATCGCTGATCTATCTTTCGTATTTTTATTAAACTTGGTCAAGAAAATATCAGCCTTGTACTCTTCAGGATAATTCATACGATAGATAGCATTCGGTGCCGTCATACTCCGACGATTCTGTTCTTCATTCTCACCTAAACAAAAACCATGCCATGATTCTAAAAACTCAGGAACTTTATATTTAGAATCAACATAAAAAGTTAAATCAAGAGTGTCGTCAAATATCCTTCTATAGACCATTTTCTCAGTGACTCCATGAAAATCACCAGTCGCTTCATGAGTTGCACTTCCAGATCCAGGAATACTAGCATCAGAACATAATAACCTTAATTTTTTCTGGTCATCAATTCCAGTAAGACTATAAAAAGATTTACCACGCACAGCAGAGGTGCAATCAACTATAAAAACAGAAGATTGTGCTAGGTCTAAAAAATCGCTTTTTATATCTTCATAATCAAAATGGTCTAACGCCGGAAACGCCATTTATAAATATGGTTAACAGTATATATTATGTATAATACATGGGTCAACCATTAAAGAGTAAATATCATCCAGAACGTCCAGAAAAATATGTTGGAGATGCGAGAAACATAATCTGCAGAAGTAGTTGGGAAAGAAAGTTCTGTAGATGGTGTGATTTAAATGAAAATATTCTTAAGTGGGGATCAGAAGAATTCTGCATTCCATATAGATCACCAGTAGATAGAAAAATTCATAGATACTTTCCTGATTTTATCATACAAGTTAGAGAAAGAACGGGTAGTATAAAAAAATATGTAATTGAAGTAAAACCTTTCAAGCAAACACAACCACCAAAGAAAGGAAAAAAATCAAAAACAACATTATTAACCGAAACTAAAACTTACGCAGTCAATCAAGCAAAGTGGAAAGCTGCTGAAGAATGGTGTAAAGATAGAATGCTAGAATTTAAGGTTATTACAGAACACGAACTTGGAATAAAGTACTCTAAATAACTATTACTAAGTGCCTTCACTATTTCTAAATGGCAAAAAATAAATTTCAACAAGCAGTAGCAGATAAAGCATTAGCAAAGTCTGGTTGGAAGAAGAAAGGAGATGGATCAGGTAAGTATGTACTTGGACCAAAACCTTTTAATGGTGAAGTAGATGAACAAGTTATATATGAGGTAGATCCTAAAACAGGAAATGTAGAAGTCTTCAAACAAGCTGGACTTCAACAACTCTTTTTAGCAGATATAAATGCAAAAACTGGATCAGTAACAACAAATAATGAGAATTTTGAACAATTTTATAATAATGAAAAGTCGGCACATAAACAACTAATAGATGATGCAAGACAAGTAGCATCTACAAATGGTAAATGGATACTTGATCAAGATATAGCAAATATATTAGCAGATACAAGAAAATCTCCTTATAAGTCTGCATTAAAAGAAGATCTATTTAATCCAGAAATTCTATTTGGATTAAATAATACACTTCCCTTTAATCCAGATTCACCCGATACTATTAGTGAGGAGAGGTCTGGATCTGATGAAGTTTATGGTTCAGATCCTACTGCACAAACCGACGCTAATAAAGGTCTCAGTCTTGGTAGCAGAGCAAGCAAGGGTTATGCAAGACAATTAGCATATCCCATAAACATGGAGGGAGATAGAATAAAAATAGAAGTAAAAGAATATGCTAAATCTGGTTTAAAATCAGCTAGACAAACTTTCGGATTTGGAAGTGCATCTACAAGACAATCAAAAACGATAAGCACAATATTTCTACCCATTCAAAGAGGTTACGGAGATACTCTATCCTGTAATTGGGGTGAAGGTGAAATGAATCCTCTAACAGCAGCAATGGCTAGTGTTGCATATAGCACTATTGAAGGTGCTGCTTCATCAGGAAATTTGCTGGAAGGTATGTCGAAGGGAATGGGATCCTTACAGCAAGCAGGACAAACATTGCTCGGAGATGAAAAGGGTCAAAATGAAGACATGAGGCAATTTATAGCATCATACTTCACACAACAGGCAATTGGTGGTAATAGTGGGGTTCTTGCTAGAACTGCTGGAGCATCAATAAATAATAATCTAGAGTTATTATTTCAGGGTCCAACACTGAGAGGATTTAGTTTTCAATTCAGACTAACACCAAGATCAGCAGCAGAAAATAAAATAATCAAAAAAATTATTAAAACTTTTAAAGTTTCCATGGTTCCTGAAGCAACTGAATCAAACTTATTTTTACTTTCTCCTCATGTATTTGATATTGCATATATGACGACAGTTGGTGGAAGTCTCGCGCAACAACCATATATGAATAAATTCAAGAGGTGTGCTTTAAAAGATTTTGGCGTCAACTACAGTCCAGACGGATCATATATGACGTATAAAGATGGTGGTATGACGGCTTATGACTTATCAATGACTTTCGCTGAACTTGATCCTGTACTTGCAAATGATTATGAAGGTATAGAAGACGACAAGGAGGGAATGGGATTCTAATGTCTAACTACTTTAAACAACTACCAGATCTTCTCTACTTAGATAGAGAAAATAAAGAAATAAGAACTTATGCTAAGGCAAAGAACTTATTCAGGAGAATAAAATTAAGGTCAATATCAACTGAACAGTTAGCAAACTTTCAGTTCTATAATGTTATAAACGGCGAAAGACCCGATCAAGTAGCATTTAAGTTTTATGATGATCCTAGTTTAGACTGGGTTGTTTTATTAACAAATAATATCATCAATGTTCAAACAGAATGGCCTATGGATAATAAGTCATTTGAAAGATATTTGGAAGATAAGTATGGAGATACTTTATATGATGTAGTAGAGTATGAGTCAAAAGAAATAAGGAATGCCTCTGGAGAAATAATTTTACAAAGAGGAGTAAAAATTCCTGCTGATTATAGTTTCACTTATTTTGATATTGGATCTAATCAATATGAAACCGTGGTTGATATATCACTTGCAGTAACAAACTATATTAAAGAAGTAAAGATACAAAATGAACGTAGAGCAATTAGAATTTTAAGAAAAGAATACATAGATGAACTTGAAAGAGAACTAGAAGAGTTACTACAATATAAACCAGGATCTGCACAATATCAAGGTAAGTATCTAAAGATGGTTGACGATATTAGAATAAACCTATAAAAAAAGGGGTCTTAATGACCCCTTAGAATATTATAATATGTTGCTATTACTAGAAGGGTGAGACACACCCTTTCATAGGTCCATCTCATCCCTCAGCGAGTTTTTGGAAGTAACTCATAGGATCATCATCCTCATCAGAAGAAGGTGTGATATCAGAACTATTAAAGTCACGACCTTCACTCAAAGAGTCAAGTTCATTCTTCATAGACTGAGGCATTGGAGTAGCCTTGCTTTTACGATAAGACTGCTCAAGTTCATCCATAACTGATTCCTCAGTAGTAGGAGTAGGAGCACTAAAAGATTGATAGCGGTCTTCTTGCTCACGAATATTTTCGCGAGCAGATTTCTTACCAAGAACCATATTCATACGCTTTTCAAGGTCTTCATAAGACTTGAACTTATCTGACGCAACCAGGTCTGCGAGCGAATACTGCTTCTTCCAGATTGCTTCCATTGCATCATCATCCTGAAGGAGAGGACCAGGTGCAGCAAACTCAGAAGAGTCATAGTTCCAGTAACCTGCAACCTTCTTCAACTTCAGTTTGAAGTTAGCGCCACCCCAGAAATCAAAGGGGTTGATTGCCTCCTCATCTTCAAACTCAGGTTGCATTGCTTCCATGACCTTATCAAAGATCTTCTTACCAAACTTATAAAGGAAGACTTTGCCTTCGTTATGAGGATTAGCAGGATCCTTCACAACATAGATGTTGGAATAGTAAGAGAGTTTACGCTTCTGCTTGCGGACAGTATCCTTATCGGCATCATTACCACTGTTCCACAGCTCACGATTGTGCTCAGAGACAGGATCCTTACCACCAATAGTGGTCAAGGAGTTCTCAATGTACCAACCACCAGGACCTTGGAAGGCATGGGA